>Ga0255344_1000258_pt1 | contig 88383 bp, 68 predicted proteins | sample wastewater_treat_5_FD_192414 | JGI IMG/M metagenome (GOLD analysis project Ga0255344, IMG submission 192414) | Wastewater microbial communities from Lulu Island WWTP, Vancouver, Canada - plant18 | ecosystem: Engineered > WWTP > Wastewater > Unclassified | place: Canada: Vancouver, British...
GGTGGCATCGAGCCACCTCAACTTTAACCCAAGACAAGAACCTCAGGCTCATAATTGTCCGATAGTAATTGGAAAAATGAATTGAATTATTAACCAAAAACGGTCAACCCTATTTAGGGAAGTTCAGTGTAGTATGTAGTGTTATGGGGTGCGGGTTGCGAGGTGCGAGGTTACTTAAAATTCCGCAATTCGTTATTTTATTTGCTTAAATTTCGTAACTCTTGATTTTATTTATATTTTTACAAATACTTTTCCGAATTATATTTTTCTCAAATACTTAACCTTAGATTGTGATGAAACGGTTAATTTCACGACTTTTTATTATTTCTTGCTTTTTTTTGAGCATCGTATCATGCGTTGAACCTGAACTTATTGTAGGTCAGGGCCAGAATCAAAATCAGACAGAACTTTCAATAGGAAGTGATGGGGGTACTTTTACAATACCCATTAGTTCCAATGTTGATTTTACTTGTTCTCTTTCAAATGATTGTAAATCATGGTGCTCAATTACTCAGACCAAGGCAATGAACGATTACAGTATTATTCTCACTGTTAAGGAGAATGATACTTATGATTCGAGAACCGGTACTTTGACCATCAGTTATGCTGAAAAGAGTACGACACTCACCATTACTCAGAGTCAGAAAGATGAGCTTATTTTAACTCAAAAGGAGTTTATAGTAGGCACTGAAGGGGGTGAACTGAAGATTCCCGTCTCGACCAACATACAATACAGCTGTACTGTCATGGATGGGGCACAGGGTTGGATAACAATAGAACAAGCCCAGACAAAAGGTTTGGAAGATTATAAGATAGTTCTCAAGATTGCCAAGAACGAGAGTTATGATGGGAGGGTAGGTCAGGTTAAAATTTCCGGTGCCGGCAAGGAGAGTTTCATCACCATTACCCAAAAGCAGGTTGATGCACTTATTGTAGAACAGAAAGAATTCTCGATAGGAAGTGATGGAGGTAATATTACAATACCTCTTCGTTCAAATATTGACTACAGTTGTTCTCTTTCAGATAATTGTAAATCCTGGTGTTCCATTACTCAGACCAAGGCACTGAACAATTACAACATAGTTATCTCCGTTGCCAAGAATGAAGGTTATGATCCAAGGATCGGTACTCTGACCATCAGTTCCGGGGATAAGAGCATAGTAGTCACCATAACCCAGAGTCAGAAAGATGAGTTTATTTTAACCCAAAAAGAGTTTATAATAGGGTGCGAGGGAGGTGAACTGAAGATTCCTGTCGCCGCCAACATACAATACAGTTGTGCTGTTGTGGAGGGAGCTCAGGATTGGATAACAATAGAACAAGCCCAGACAAAAGGTTTGGAAGATTATAAGATAGTTCTCAAGATTGCTAAGAACGAGAGTTATGATGGGAGGGTAGGTCAGGTTAAAATTTCCGGTGCCGGCAAGGAGAGTTTCATCACCATTACTCAAAAGCAGGTTGATGCGCTTATTGTGGATCAGAGAGAATTTTCAATAGGCAGTGGTGGAGGCACCATTACAATACCCTTGCGTTCCAACATTGACTACAGTTGTTCTCTTTCAGATAATTGTAAATCCTGGTGTTCCATTACTCAGACCAAGGCACTTAATGATTACAATATAATTCTCTCCGTTGCCAAGAATGAAGATTACGATCCGAGAACCGGTACTCTGACCATCAGTTCCGGTGATAAGAGTATAGCAGTCACCATAACCCAGAGTCAGAAAGATGAACTTATTGTAACAGAGAAAGAATTTACAATAGGCATTGATGGAGGCGTGTTGGGGATTCCCGTCTTGACCAATATCAACTATACCGCTACCGTACTTGGGGATGCTCAAAGTTGGATTACAATCTTGCAGGTACAGACCAAGGGGTTGGAAAGGTACAATTTGGTCCTTCAGATTGCAAATAACGAGAGTTATGACGGGAGAGTAGGTCAGGTTAAAATTTCCGGTGCCGGCAAGGAGAGTTTCATCACCATTACTCAGAAGCAGGTTGAAGAACTTATTGTGGATCAGAAAGAATTTTCAATAGGCAGTGACGGCGGTACCATAACGATTCCCGTCATTTCTAATGTTGATTATAGTTGTTCTCTTTCAGATAATTGTAAATCCTGGTGTTCCATTACTCAGACTAAGGCATTGAACAATTACAATATAATTCTCTCCGTTGCCAAGAATGAAGGTTATGATCCAAGAACCGGTACTCTGACCATCAGTTATGGTGATAATAGCACAAGAGTTACCATTACTCAAAGTCAGAAAGATGAATTGATTTTAACACAGAAAGAATTTACGATAGGAACTAATGGAGGCGTGTTAAGGATCCCTGTCTTGACCAATATCAACTATACCGCTACCGTACTTGGGGATGCTCAAAGTTGGATTGGAATATATCAGGTACAGACCAAGGGGTTGGAGGAGTATAAGTTGGTACTGCAAATAGCTAAGAATAGTGCTATGACCGGCAGGGTAGGCCAGGTTAAAATTTCCGGTGCCGGCAAGGAGAGCTTCATTACCATTACTCAGGGGGCCAATGAAGAGCCCTCGGCATTGGGAAAAGAGCGCACTGCTCTTACTGCATTATATAATTCACTAAATGGCAACCAATGGACAAGAAAGGATAATTGGCTGACTGATAAGCCTCTTGATGAATGATATGGAATAGGAGTTGACTCGCAAGGGTATGTGATTGTAATTAATCTTCCCGATAATAATCTCTCAGGAAATATCCCTGCCGAGATTGGAGATTTTTCGAAATTGAGGTTTTTGCAACTCTGTTACGATGCCATTACCGGAAGTATTCCTCCTGAGATGGGTAAACTTAAAGCATTGGAACAACTCTATCTTTTCAACAATCAACTAACCGGACCACTTCCCGGTGAAATTGGTACTTTGACAAATCTGACCGGTTTCGATATCACCATGAATAATCTATCGGGCACTATCCCGACAGCCATTCGCAACAACAACACTTTTTGGAACAAATTCTGGGCAAGAATAGTTTGCTTCAACAATTTTGATCTTTCCGGCATCACTAATTTTCCTGCTCCCAATTTCAACTTTAACGATGTTACGGGAGCTCCAATCAACCTTGGAAGTGAGTATTCATCAAATAAATATACAATACTTTTCGATTGGCAGACTTGGTGTCCATACTGTAGCAATTTCACGCCGCAACTCATCTCTATTTACAATCAATATAAGTCGAAAGGGCTGGATGTAATTGGTTACTCCGTTTATAGTGGAAACTATGAGGCAATGGGCGGTATGACGGATGCCAAGCTCAAGCAAGTTGCCGATGACTGGGGGATGCCTTGGAGGACAATACTTATGCAACCGGGAGCTGTGTTTAACTCTCTGTTGTATCAAAGATCCATACCAAATGTCCACGTCGTTGATAAAAATGCCAAAGTAGTCTTCTCGACTTCGGCTTTTGGTGATAGCCGCGATGACCTGGAGGCATTTATTAAAAGAAAACTTGGTCCAACTTTCCCAGGAGGCTCCTATTACGAGTCAACCGACTACTCTGCCGATGGTAAGGTGAAAACTCTACAAACTCACACGGTAGGGAATGGGATTAAGCTGATATTTACAGGGGATGCCTTTACCGACAGAGATCACGCCGATGGTACTTTTGATACGTGGGTCAATCATGCTGTCTCTGCCTTCTTCAGTGAGGAGCCCTATAAATCTTTGCGTAATCGTTTTGATGTCTATTCCGTTGCAGCCGTATCCAAAAACAAGGAGATAGCCGATGACTCTCAGACAGCTTTCAGCTGCCGTTTTGGAGAAGGTACGTTCGTTGAAGGTAATGACGCAAAAGTTTTTCAATATGCTAATAAGGTCCCGGGAGCAGATATGAGCAAGAGTGTGATTACCGTTATAATAAACTCACCGAATTATTCCGGTACTTGTAGCATGTATTCAGATGACGCAGCTATAGGCTATTGCGCTACTATAGGTTATTCAGTCTCCGAATTTGGTAAAGTAGTATTACATGAGAGTGGCGGTCACGCCTTTGGCAAACTTTTGGATGAGTACACCTCCTCCGGAGCGGGAGCAATAACTGAAGAAGCCAAAGCAGCTTTTATTCAGCAAAGAAACAATTGGGGCTGGGGAGCCAATGTGGATATCACTTCAGACCCTGCTGCAATTCAATGGTCCTTTATGTTGAATGATCCAAATTATACCAAAGTTGTTGGAATCCATGAAGGTGCTCTTACCTTTGCTACAGGTGCTTGGCGTCCCACTCCAAACAGCATAATGAACGCAAACACGGATGGTTTTAACGCTCCTTCGAGATTTGAAATCTACAAACGCATTATGCAGCTCTCACAAGGTACAACACCCACTTTTGCAGAGTTTGCCGCATTTGATGCTCCAAACCTCACTAAGGCGCCCACCAAAGCAGCCTTTACTCCAATACCCAAAAACTTCATTCCATTCCATTCACCGGTAATTAAAGATAGAAAATGGAATGAATAGATAAGGAGCGAAGCGACTGGCACCACAAAGAAAAAGCGGCTATTGAAAGCCGCTTTTTTTGTGGTGCCACCGAGATTCGAACTAGGGACACACGGATTTTCAGTCCGTTGCTCTACCAACTGAGCTATGGCACCTTGTGTCGGTCATTTCTGACAAACAGGATTGCAAAGGTAGGTTTTTATTCCATATCTGCAAAAAAAAGTGTTATTTTAGCGTTCCGGATATGGAAAAGAAGAGATCATATGTGCAGGTACTGTTGCCTCTGAAAATGAGCAAGGAATTGTCTTATTCCGTGCCTGAAGAGTACGATGGAGAGATTTCGATAGGCAGCTGGGTGCAGGTAAAGCTTGTGGGGAAGAGTAGGTATGCTATAGTAACCGGCATCTCACAGCAGCCACCTGCTGATGTGAATCCTTCCGGAATCAGAGCAGTGGAATCTCTTCTTGATATGCCCCCTGTGACTTCAGCCCGGTTGAATTTTTGGCGCTCCTTAGCCGATTATTATATGTGCAGTGTGGGGGAAGTCTTCAAGGCAGCTTATTCCACGGCTTTCCGCAAGCAGATAAAGGTGCGTTCCAGGAAGTCGGATAAAGAGATCAGAGAGCCGGATTTCAGTACAATTCCTCCGCTTTCCCCTGCCCAGCAGGAGGCTTGTGACACTATCAGAGGACATTTTACCGGAGGCAGAAGGGTGCTTTTGCGCGGAGTGACGGGATCCGGTAAAACGGAGATATATTTTCATCTGATGAGGGATATCTTTCAAAGTGGCGGATCGGTGCTTTTTCTCGTACCCGAGATAGCCATCTCCAGACAGCTCACTTCCAGACTTGAGAAGGTATTCGGTAGCTCACTGCTGCCCTATCACTCAAAGCAGACGGCGCCCACAAAAAAGCGCATATACAATCGTCTGGTGGCTGCCGAGCGCCCCTATGTTGTGCTGGGCACAAGGTCGGCGCTGCTACTGCCACTGCCCAATCTCTCGCTGATTGTGGTGGACGAGGAACATGACTCCTCCTACAAACAGTCTGACCCCGCACCGAGGTACAACGGTCGTGATGGTGCGCTGATGCTCTCTTCTCAGACCGGAGCCAATCTGGTGCTGGGCAGTGCCACCCCCTCCTTCGAGTCGCTTTACAATGTCTCCATAGGTAAACTCGCTCAGGTGGATCTGATGGAGAAGTTTCATAAGGCGGAGGATGCCCAAGTGGAAATAGTGGATATGGTGACGGCAAGGCGGTTGCGAAATGTCAAGGGACCTTTCTCCATCCGTCTGCTCAACGAAATAGGCAGGGTGGTCAATGACGGTGGGCAGGTGATGGTGTTCCGCTCCAGAAGGGCTTATGCTCCATATGCTCAGTGTGCTGAGTGTGGTTCTGTGGTCAAATGTCCTTCTTGCGATGTTGCCTTAAGCTATCACAAGTTTGATAATATACTCAAATGTCACTATTGCTCATATCAGATCCCTTTTGAACTAAAATGTCCCCAATGCGCTTCCACCTCGGTTGTTGATCGTGGTGCAGGAACCGAGAAGATAGAGGAGTTGCTGCGCGAATACTTTCCGGATTATGTTACCGAACGGTTTGATTCCGATACAATCTCGGGAAAAAGAGAAGAGCAGCGTATCCTCAGAAGTTTTGCTGATGGGGAGATTGATATCCTGGTGGGGACTCAGATGATTACCAAGGGATTTGACTTCGACCGACTTTCTTTAGTGGCGGTTATAGGTTGCGACTCCCTCTTTTCCGTGCAGGATTTCAGAGCGGATGAACGCGCCCTCCAACTCCTGTGGCAGTTGCGTGGCAGGGCCGGTCGCAGAGAGGATGGAGCCAGAATGATCATACAGACTGAGCAGAAGGAGCATCCGGTATTGAAGGCCCTAATTGGTGAAAGCGATGCCGAAGATCTCTCTGCCGCCCTTGCGGAACGCAAAAAGTTCGGCTATCCTCCTTTTGTGCGATTGGTGGTGATTACTCTGAAGGATAAAAATGAAAAAAGAATGTGGAGTTGCGCATATGAAATGGCCGATGTAATCAGAGGCATAGGCATCAAAGATTTCAATGGTCCGTTGATACCTCCTATAGCAAAAACGGGCGACTATTACCAGGTTCAGTTCCGCCTGCGGCTTAAACGTAACAACTCGCTATCTCGTATAAAAAAAGCCCTGTATCTTGAAACAGAGCTTTTGGATCGTAAATATAGCGGGTTGACGGCCATTGGTATTGACGTGGATCCCTATTAGAATTCTCCTTTTACTCTTCTCCCGTAAGACGTTTTCTTACTCGCTCTTTGAGGGCCTCAATCTGGCCTGTCACCTCTTCAGGGTTATCGGTTGTAAGGTAAGTAGGATTGCCCACGAGAAGAGTTTCTACAAGCAAAGAATCGTTGACTGTCCAGATATTGGATGTCATATTGTAGTTGCGTGCCTCATCCACCCAAAAACGGTTCATAAGGACTTCATTATAATGGTAGTCAAAACCATTTATTCCCATTTCAAGCAACTCTATCGGCATATAGTAGCCACCCAGGTAGGCAACCGAGGCTTCCGGCATCAGTGCTGCAAAGCCTTTGCAGGCTTCCAGGCTGAATGATATGTAATCCACTCTCTTTTCGAGTTTCATTTTTTTTACCATTTCAACACATTTCTCCACGGCATATCGTTCAAGCGCCGGATTATCTTTGACAGGTTTGAGTTCCAGCACGAGCTGTAGTCCTTTGAGTTTTTTGCCGGCGGCGAGATACTCCTCAAGAGTAGGAAGTTTTTCACCATTCGGAAGGAGAAAGTCCTTAATTACCTCATAACGTGTGAGGTTGATTATGTGTCCCTTGAAGTCATTGTCATGATTGACGATCAGTATGCTGTCTGCCGTAATCTGAACGTCAAATTCAGAACCGTAAACTCCTGCTTTATGTGCATTGCGGAGTGAGGAGATCGAATTTTGTGCACTGCCTTCACATTTCCAGTAGCCTCTGTGTGCGATTACCTGTGTGCCGACCATTTGGTTTACCTGTTTTTCGATTTTATTTCCTTTACATCCTGAAATAAAAAACAGTAGCGCACAAGTAGCCAGAATCCATATTTTTTTCATAAACAACGATATTTATTCCATTAATGCCGGAGCAAAATTACCAAATTTAATCAACTTTTGTAAAAATTATTTGCAGATTTTAATAACTATAATTAACTTCACCGGTCGAAACCCACATGAAACCCAACTAACATGAAAGAAAACTCTACAGATTTAAGGAAAATCCTAAGGAGGTATGGCCTTAAGTCTACACCCCAGCGCATTGCCGTTTATACTGCGATGAAAGAGCTGGGACATGCCTCCGCAGATATGGTATATCAGCTGGCAAGCGCCGGACTGACTACACTCACAGTAGCTACTGTGTACAATGTGCTGGAATCATTCGTGCAAGTCGGATTGCTCCAGCGCCGCATGAGCTCCAACAATAAGATGTATATGGATGTCAACACCTACAACCATTGCCATCTTTATTGTGAGGAAACCAACACTTACAAGGATTATGATGACCCCGAGCTGATGCTTTTAATCCATGATCATTTTCGTAACAAAAGAATACGAGGATTTGATCTGGATCGCATAGATGTACAGCTTGTCGGGAGAAAACGCATAACCGGTAGTAGAGCAAAATGACATTTTTGTTAAACTAAACTATCAATAATATCAACTTTTTTAAAAGCAAAACAAAATGAAATCACTGAAAGGAACAAAGACAGAAAAGAACCTGCTCCAATCATTCGCAGGTGAATCGCAGGCACGCAATAGGTACGTTTTCTTTGCAAGTAAGGCAAAGAAAGAGGGCTATGAGCAGATTGCAGCTATTTTCGCCGAGACTGCAGAGCAGGAAAAGGAGCATGCGGAGACCTTTTTTAAATATCTTGAAGGGGGTATGGTAGAAGTTAAAGCTTCATTCCCCGCTGGTATCATCTCCAATACAGCCGAAAACCTGAAGGCTGCCGCCGAGGGCGAGAACGAAGAGTGGAGTATGCTTTATCCTGAGTTTGCAAAGGTGGCTGATGCTGAAGGTTTTCCTGAAATTGCAGCAACCTTCAGAAATATTGCCATCGCTGAAAAAGAACACGAGGAGCGCTACTTGAAACTTTTAGCCAATGTGGTAGCCGGCAAGGTGTTCGAGAAAGAGGGAGAGATAGAGTGGCAGTGCCGCAATTGCGGATTTGTACACAAGGGGAAAAAAGCTCCTGTGGAGTGCCCTGCTTGTAAACATGCTCAGGCTTACTTTGAAGTAAAGAAGACGAATTATTAGTTTTTTGTTATCTTTGCATTCATGAAAAGAAAGGCCTTTGATACGGAGGGTTATGCCCTTGTTACAGGTGCATGGTCAGGAATGGGAAGAGAATATGCCCGACAGCTCTACGCTCTCGGGCATAATTTGATTGTGATAGACATCAACCAGAGATATGCCGATGAGGTACGTGAGGAGCTGGAGTCCAGGGAAGTGTCTCCTTCAGGGCGACGGCCTGACGTACTTGCAATTGGGGTGGATCTCTCCCATGTGGGTGCAGTCAATGTCATTGAGGAGAAAGTGGGGGAGCGCAGGGTGGACATATTGATCAACAATGCCGGTGTTATGTACTACTCGGATTTCCTTGACTACTCGCAGCAAGAGGTCTCCAGATTCATGGTACTTCACAATTTTACACCCGTGCAACTTTGCCACCTATTTGTCCGTGGGATGAAGGAGCGAGGATATGGTTATGTGCTGAATATTTCTTCGCTTAGCGGTGGCCCTCCTTACCCGGGGCTCTCCGTTTACGCTGCTGCCAAGCGTTTCATCAAATACTTTTCGCGTTCCCTGAGAGTTGAGTTGATGGGGAGCGGAGTTTCGGTGACCACTGCTTGTTTCGGCGCTGTTTCAACCAATCTTTTTCCCCTGAGGGAGAGTTTGCGAAAGCTTTCAATACGTCTCGGCATTATGATAACTGCTGAAAAAGCTGCTCGCAAGGCTCTCAAGGCTACCTTCCGCGGGAGAGCTATAGTAATGCCCGGTCTTATAAACTGGATAATGGGGCCGCTACTGCCTTTTGTTCCCAACCGTCTGCTGCACTTCCTCGATAAGAAATACTGCGGCAAGTTTAAATTCAAAAATGAAGTCCTGGACCAAGCAGAAGATTATCTCCTGTATTAAAGAGGTCCTTCCGACAACTACCAAGACCTGTATCTGGATTTTGAAGATTACGGTCGGCATCTCTTTTGCGATGATGCTGCTCAAATACTTCAATATCCTACCTTATGTGTCCGATGCCGTAGGGCCTGTTTTTCGTTATTTCGGCTTGCCGGGATCGGCGGCACTTGCCTATCTGTCGGGATATTTTATAAATGTATATTCCGCGATGGCGGTAATGAGTACCCTGGCGCTGGATGCGCGTGAATTGACTATCCTTTCTACTATGGTTCTCTGCTCACACTCCATGATACTGGAGACTGCAGTGCTCAAAAAGACCGGTGTTTCGGGTGTGAGGATGATTATAGTCAGGACTCTGAGCGCAATCTTTCTCGGTTGGTTTCTCAATCTCATACTTCCCGAGGGTAGTGGAGAGGTGGTTACAGCTGCCGTAGCTCAAGAGCAGCTCACATTCTGGATCACTTTACGTGATTGGCTCTGGTCTACATTCAAACTGGTGCTACTGATAACTGTCATCATTTATATTCTCAATATTGTTCAGCGGCTGCTTTACGAGTTCGGTGTGATAGCAATGATATCCAGGTTTCTAAAGCCACTGATGCTCTTTTTCGGACTTCCGCCCAAGACGGCATTCCTCTGGATAGTGGCCAATATCATCGGCTTGGCTTACGGTGCTGCTGCCATGTTGGATGAAATAGCACGCGGTAAACTGGAACGCCGTGAAGTACTTCTCATCAACACCCACATCAGCATTGCGCACAGCAACCTCGAGGATTTGATATTACTGACTGCCCTGGGAGCGATAGGATGGATAATGTTGCTGATAAGATGGGCCATGTCGATTGTATTGGTATGGGAATTGAGGTTGGAATTTTACATCAAAGATGCCATTGCCAAAAGAAAAAATCGTAACTTTGTAGTTTGAATTGATTGAGATAATGTATTTATGAGTAACGAAAGAATAAGGTGTCTTATAATAGGAAGCGGGCCTGCAGGATTTACAGCTGCAATTTATGCCTCCAGAGCAGCTTTGCAGCCGGTCATTTATGAAGGCATGCAGCCGGGTGGTCAGCTTACCACGACAACCGAAGTTGAAAATTTCCCCGGTTATCCACAAGGTGTTTCTGGGCAGCAGATGATGGCCGACCTGCGCGCTCAGGCTGTTCGTTTGGGTACGGATGTAAGATATGGAATGGTAACGGAGGCTAATCTCTCCCAAAGACCCTTTAAGATCACAATAGATGATGAAAAAGTGATTGAGGCGGAGACTTTGATCATAGCTACCGGAGCTACTGCCAGATATCTCGGTCTTCCTTCGGAAAGTAAGTACAGGGGAATGGGAGTTTCTGCCTGTGCAACCTGTGACGGCTTTTTCTATCGTGGCAAGACAGTTGCAGTAGTAGGAGGCGGAGACACCGCCTGTGAAGAGGCTCTCTACCTGGCCTCTCTTTGTAAAAAGGTCTATATGGTGGTGAGAAGAGACGTTTTCAGAGCATCAAAAGCAATGCAGGCAAGGATTGCTGCCACAGAGAACATAGAGGTTCTATGGAATAGCAATACGCAGGAGGTGCTTGGAGATGATATGGGTGTGACGGGAATGCGCCTTATCCGCAAGGATGGAGTGGTGTATGAAAAGGCAATAGACGGTTTTTTCCTGGCCATCGGACATCATCCCAACTCGGATCTTTTCAAAGAGTGGATTGCCACTGATGAAAATGGTTATATTGTTACAGACGGACGTTCCTCCAAGACAAACATTCCGGGAGTTTTTGCAGCCGGAGATGTGCAGGACCCCCGATATCGTCAGGCAATAACTGCAGCAGCCAGCGGCTGCAAGGCAGCCCTTGATGCGGAAAAATACATTTTGGAAAATAAATAATAACATGATAAAAAAGTACGGACTTATCCTGGCGCTCATCTTTTTTTCCATTATTGGTCTTACTGCGTGTAAGTCGCAGTACGATGTCATACTTCATGGCAACGATGTACCTGCCAAATATGCGCTGGCCTTCGAAATGTTTGAAGCCAAGAAATATTTAAAGGCAGCCGAACTCTTCGAATCGCTGACCATTGCCACAAATGGTACCCCTCAGGATGATACCGTACAATATTACTGGGGTCTGAGTAACTACTACTATGGTGATTATACAACCGCCGAGAGCAATTTTAATCAGTTTATAAGCATTTATCCCATCAGTCCCTTTACGGAAAAGGCCAAGTTTTATCGTCTGGATTGTCTTTACAAAGGCACTTACCGTTATGAGCTCGACCAGCGTCCGACCTACAAGGCCCTAGGTGCCATACATGAATTCGTGGTTGAGAACCCCCAGTCGGAGTATATTGACAGATGTCACGAGATGGCGGACGAACTCAACGGTCGTCTGGAGCTCAAATCCTACAAATCCGCCTACCTATATTACCATATGGAGGACTATCTGGCAGCCCATTATGCTTTGAAAAATGTGCTCAAGGAGAATGCCGATAACCGTTACCGCGAAGAAGTACTCTATTACACTGCTCTGTCAGCATACAAATATGCCTCAATGAGCGTTCCTGAGAAACAGCGTGAGCGTTACCTTACATTTGTCGATGACTATTTCAACGTCGTTAGCGAATATCCCGAATCACAATACCGCAAGGAGCTTGACGGACTCTACGCAAAGGTCCAAAAAATCCTCAAGAAGGATTCCCCCGAAGAAAATAATTAAAAAATAACCATATAATGAGTAAAACCAAACCCATAAGCAACAACACGGAAACCCGCAATCTTTCCGAACTCGCTGAGCCTACAGGTAACATCTACGAGTCCGTGAAGATCATCTCCATCAGGTCCAACCAAATTGCTGCTTCAGTCAAAAAGGAACTTAGCGAAAAGCTCGCACAGTTTAAAAGTGATGCAGATGCTCTTGAGGAGACCTTCGAAAACAAAGAACAGGCGGAAATTTCCAAGTATTACGAAGTTCAGCCCAAGCCCACTCTCGTCGCTATAAACGAGTTTGAGGAAAACCAGATCTATTACCGCAAGGCGGAGGAGTAACATTACCGGCCCGCATAGAGTATCCGTATGCTCAGTAGATTGACAATACAGAACTATGCCCTAATCGATTGTCTGGATATCTCTTTTCCGGACAATCTTGTCATCATTACCGGTGAAACGGGTGCAGGTAAGTCAATTCTGCTTGGGGCTTTATCACTCGTGCTGGGTGGCCGCTCGGATATCTCCACACTTAAAGACCGTACACGAAATTGCGTTGTAGAAGCCATTTTTACCCTCGAAGAGGGTCGGGAGTGTATTCTGAGGAGAGTGATCTCTCCGAATGGTCGTTCACGCATATTCATTGATGATGCTCCGGCAACTCTGGAGCAGATTAAAAATCTTTCGGAATCTCTCGTGGACATACACTCGCAGCATCAGCATCTGCTGCTCTCCCGTATCGGATTCCAGACCTCTATTCTGGACCACTTTGCCGGACTGACTCTTCAGGTCAGCGAGTATGAGGCGGAGCACGCGGAGTACCTGAGTGTCTGCCGTGAAATATCCGATCTTGAGCAGAAAATAGCTGAGGCAGCCCGCACACGCGACTATCTGGAGTATCAGTATACGCAGTTAGAGAGGGCTTCTCTCGTAGAAGGGGAACTGGAAGAACTAGAGGCAGAGCAAGCTCAGTTGGCTAATAGCGAAGAGATATTGCAGAGCATTTCCCGCATGGAATTTCTTTTCGAAGGAGAGGAGGACAGCATCTCTTCCCGTCTCAAGGAGATAGACTCACTACTGGAAAGGCTCTCTTCATTCATTCCTGAGTTCAGACCACTTGCAGAGCGCATTTCTTCATCCCGGATTGAGCTCAAGGATATTAAAAGTGAAATTTTGGGCAGGGGAGGCTCTGTGGTCACCCCTCCCCAGCGTTTGCAGATGGTAGATGAACGTCTTTCGGTGCTGTATGAACTTATGCGTAAACATGCTGTAGGCAGCATAAGCGAGCTGATTTCCCTCAGAGAGTCGCTAGGAGAGCAATTGGAAAAATCACTTGACCTTTCACTTGAAAAAGAGGCAGCCGAGAAACGTAGGAATGCGCTCAAAAGTAGCTGCGATGCTCGTGCAGAGGCTATTTTCAACCAACGTTCCCAGGCAGCCCCGTTGCTTTCACAGGAGATAGAGGAGGCTGTCAGGGCTTTGGAGATGCCCTTCGCGCTTTTTTCGGTACAAGTGGATCGCGAAGGAGCCGTTTTCCTCTTTTCCGCCAATGGCGGTGAGGTCAAGGAACTCTCAAAGTGTGCTTCAGGAGGTGAACTTTCGAGGATAATGCTCGTTATCAAGGGACTGATGGCGCAATATGTCGGAATGCCTACTATGATTTTTGATGAAATAGATGCCGGAGTCTCAGGCAGCGTTGCTGACAAGATGGGGCGTAAGATAGTGGAAATGGGACGTAATATGCAGATATTTGCCATTACGCATTTGCCGCAGGTAGCCAGTAAAGGCTCTGCTCACTATCTGGTCTACAAGACTATTGAGGAGGGTGATGAACCCCGTACCCAAATCAAATATATAGAGGGAGAGGAACGTCTCAGGGAGATTGCCCGTATGCTGAGCGGCTCTAAACTCACTGAGGAAGCCCTTGCTAACGCACGTGTCTTATTACAATCCGAATAAAATAAAAATAATAATATATAAAAAACATTAATAACCATGAGACTTATTATCCAAGAATCCTACGGAAAGATGTCACAATGGGCAGCCGCCTACATTACTAAGAAAATAAATGAATTTGCACCTACGGAGGAGCGTCCTTTCGTGCTGGGTCTTCCTACAGGTTCAACACCACTGGGCACTTACAAGGAATTGATCCATTTGCACAATACAGGTAAGGTGTCATTCAAGAATGTCGTCACCTTCAATATGGACGAATATATCGGCATTCCTGCAGATCATCCCGAGAGTTACAAAACGTTCATGTGGACCAATTTCTTCTCCCACATAGATATTCCCGAAGAGAATGTCAATATTCTCAACGGAAATGTTGAAGATCTCCAAAAAGAGTGTGAAGAGTATGAACGTAAAATTGTCTCTTACGGTGGCATTAAGCTCTTTATGGGCGGAATTGGCGCTGACGGTCATATTGCTTTTAACGAGCCGGGCTCTTCGCTTACGTCACGCACACGTGTCAAATCCCTTACCACCGACACCATTATCGCCAATTCACGCTTTTTTGGCCACGACATCAACAAAGTTCCCAAAACAGCACTTACAGTGGGTGTAGGTACCATTATGGATTCTGAAGAGGTGCTCATACTGGTGAACGGACATAATAAGGCAAGGGCTCTCTATCATGCCGTTGAGGGTTCTGTCAACCATATCTGGACTATTTCCGTACTCCAAATGCATCGCAAGGGTATCATTGTATGTGATGACGCTGCTACAGTTGAGCTTAAAGTGGGTACTGTAAACTATTTCAAGGATATAGAGAAATATAACCTCGATCCCACTTCACTTCTCTAAAAACAACAATTATGCTGACCCGAGTACGTGCATACCTTTCCTCTGAAAGAGCGGATGCAATCATTGTTCCTTCCAACGATCCTCATTTTGGGGAATATGTGCAGAAACATTTCCGTATCCGTGCTCTTTTAAGCGGATTTGACGGTTCTGCCGGTACTCTAGTCATTACATTTTCGGAGGCGGCTCTCTGGACCGACTCCCGATATTTCATTCAGGCAGAGGCCCAACTTGAAGGTACGGGCATCAACCTTATGAAAATGGGGGTTGAGGGGGTTCCTGACATAGTTACGTGGCTAAATGCACGCATCAATGACAGAGGTATGATACTGCTTGATGGAGCACTTTTTTCTGCTGCCGAATATGCATCATACCGCAAGAACCTGAAAGCGCAAGTAGTCGGTATTGCTGATCCCTTTGACAAAATTCTTCCGGAACGTGAACCGCTTCATTTCGGACCGGTAATTCTGCAGAAAGAGTCGCATGCAGGACTCTCAGTGGCAGCCAAACGCGAACTGGTGTTTTCCGAAGATCCGGTCAATATTCGTATCTGTCGAATACTGACACGATGCGATGATATAATGTGGCTATGTAATATTCGCGGAAGTGACATTGATTACAATCCGGTAGCTCTATCTTATGCACTGTTATTTAGAGAGAAGATCTTGCTCTTTGCCTGTAAAGAGGCCTTCGAGGAGGCAGCTCTGGAATATCTTGCATCACAACAGGTGGAAATTCTACCCTATGCTTCATTTTATGAAGTGTGCGGAAAGATGGCCCTTGATGATTCAATTCATTTCTTATCTCCCTCATCATCCACTTCCATGCGTCTGGAATCGATTTTTGCCGGTGCCAAACACTTTCACTATGAATCCGGAGCAGAAGGTGAGGTTGCATACCGCAAGAGCATCAAAAATCCTATCGAACTGAAGGGTTTCCGCAAGGCAAATCTCCTTGATGGCATTGCCTGGTGCAGAATACTTAAGTATATAGAAGACAATATCGCAAGCGGCACTCTCAACGAATATTCCATCGCCCGGCAGCTCATATCATATCGTCGCGAAAGCCGGGACTATCGGGGTGAGAGTTTCGAACCTATAGTGGCTTTCAATGCAAACGCTGCCTCAGCGCATTACAGCGCCACTTCTAATGAAGAAGCGGCAGTAGTTACCGCTCGCGGATTCCTCTTAATGGATACGGGTGCACAATATCCATACGGCACCACCGATACTACGCGTACCATACCTCTTTCAGAACTTACATCAATCCAGATTGCGGATTATACCGCCGTGCTCAAGGGTATGATTGAGCTTTCGATGGCCTCCTTTGTCAAAGGAACCACCGGATACCAACTCGACATTATTGCACGCCAGCCGTTGATCTCTCGTGGCAGACTCTTTTTCCATGGTACCGGTCACGGAATAGGTCACTACCTCTGTGTGCACGAGGGCCCTCAGAACATTCGTATGGATAGGGACAGTGGGGTAGCTCTGCTTCCCGGAATGGTGCAGTCCAATGAGCCGGCGATTTATATCGAAGGAGAATATGGCATTCGTACTGAAAATGTGCTTGAGGTGGTGCCATTCACTGAGAATGAGTTCGGTACTTTTTATAGATTTGAAACGCTGACACTCGTACCCATCGCCACCTCCTGTATTGATAGAAAACAACTCGGAGGGGAATGTGTGCAGTGGCTCAACAATTACCACCGTCGGGTTTATGAAAAAATCGCCCCTCATCTCAATGATGAAGAGGCGATATGGCTGAAAGACAAGTGCCGTCCTATCTGACGGTTATCCTCTTGTCGGGCGTGTACTCCAGATCCCTGCTTTCAATATTTACAAATCCTCCGTCAGGTCCGGTTCTACGGAAACGGACATCGTTCTGGATCATATTCATCGGGTAGTAATATATCAAATCGGGGAAATCCTTGCCCAGGTCATTGATGACCTTGATGAAATAGAGGAATGTGTCGTATCCGTGAAATGCAAACGGAGTGGGTTCGGTATTGAAAAGGGCACGATAGCCCAGAATGAATTCCTTTGTTGCCCTATCTCCGTAGTTGATGAAATAATTGGTGGAAATATGGGTGTTGACTTCGTGTAGCAGAGCTCCCTCAATGGTTTCAAAATTTCTGATTCTGTTGGAGCAGTAGACTTTTATGTTGTATCCGTTAAACTTGAGAACTCCCATATTTCTGATCACATCTGAGGCAAATGCTTCCTGCTCTGAAGCCACGACAATATAGTGCTCCACATCCGGGCTCATTGTAGTGAGGAGTGAATCTATAATTGTTCTGCCGCTGACAATATGGTACCTGATCTCATTGCAGGGGAGTCCGGCCGAGTCAATCGCAGCCAGAATACTACGTCTGTAGGGCTCCTCGTTGCCGGATGCGTCAGAAAACAGTGTCAATTTCGAATTGTAGTTTAGATTTATCCTGCCGATGAGGTTGGTTATCTGGGTGGCTGCCGTTACGGGCATTTGAAAGAAATAGCGGTTGTGCAGTGCGAGTGAGTCGGTTTGATAGTCGAGCGGAGAGACAAACGGTATCTTGTTGTAGTTGCAGTAGTCAGTAAAAGTGTTGATTCGATTTGCATCGATGTGTCCCACCACCAAGTCGCAATCCTTGAGCATATTGGTCTGGAAGATTTCTCCTATCCAGGAGTATGTGGATATATCAATGGTGTTTAGTAATATGTGCATTCCGGCCTCTTTAGCCTTTTCTATTGCCATGAGAGCTCCACTGTAGAAATCGAGATAGTTGGTAGAGGGTGTGGCGGAATGTGTGTCGAAGGGGAGGATCAGTGCGATTTTTATCGGATTTCTCCTGGTAAAATGGGGAAGGCCTTTGAGTAGTTCTATTTTGGCAAGAGCTTCGGTTTCGCTTAACTTTTCAACGAACGGACTTTCCGGAATCTCTTCCTCAACCCCTAATTTCTCTTCCGGATCATCTATCTCTCCAGGCTCTTCCAATTCCTTTTTTATCGGAATGCGAAGTATTTGTTTGAATCCCACGAAACTGCTCTCAAGTCCGTTGAACTCCATCAACTCCACTACGGAGATGCCATATTTTCGGGAGATGGCATTTAGAGTTTCGAAGAGTTTTACTCTATGCTCGATATAGTCCTTCTCGGTTACTTCCGGTTCCACACTCTTTAGGGGTTCTTCAACTTCTTCCTCGTGTGTGTCAACTTTTTTAGAGTCAACCTCTTCTTCATGGGTATCAGCTTCTTCGGACCCTTCCAATTCCTTTTTTATCGGAATGCGGAGTATCTGTTTGAGCCAGATAGTAGTGTCCTCAAGTCCGTTCAACTCCATTATCTCCTGTACGGTGACATCATACTTTCTGGAGATTGAACTGAGGGTTTCGAACATTTTTACCTGATGCTCAATATATTCCTTTTCGGTTACTTCCAGTTCCACACTCTCTAGTGGCTCTTCAATCGCTTCTTTATGGGTATCAGACTCTTCAGGCTCTTTCAGCTCCTTTTTTATCGGAATTCGGAGTATCTGTTGAAACCAGATGGTGGTATCCTCAAGCCCGTTCAATTCCATTATCTCCTCTACGGTGACACCATATTTTCGGGAGATGGCATTGAGGGTTTCAAAGATTTTTACCTGATGCTCGATATACCCCTTTTCAGGCACTTCCCGGTCCGTACTCTTTAGTGGTTCTTCAGTTGTAGGGATGTGGGTATCGGGTTTGGAAATCTCAGCCTGAACTGATGTGGGAATATAGATGATTTTACCCGCCTTGAGTCCCTCTTTTAGCTGGGGATTGGCTTTGAGCAGATCATCGTAATCCACCTTATATGCCCTGCAGAGTGAGTAGATAGTCTGCCCCGATTCTACCTTGTGGATAAGATAGATATTGCCGCCGATATTCACCTTCTCGGTAGAAATTGTGATTTGGGGAGGTAAAGTGTTCTGCGCTTCCACAGGGAGGAAGAGCAGCGTGAGGAGGATTATTATCAGGATTCTTTTCATAAGGGAAGTCTGGCGAGCATATTTTTGATGTTCTCTTCCATTCGTTCGTAGATCCCATCGTAGCTCTCTTTGCAGAACTCTTTGCCGGTGAGTTTTTCGTAGAGTTCGATATATCTGTCGGAAATGATGCCGACACGTTCCGGAGTCATTTTAGGAACAACTTGACCGGGCTGTCCGCTGAAACCGTTCTCCATTAGCCACTCCCTTACGAATTCCTTTGAAAGCTGTCTCTGCTGCTCGCCTTTGTCAAAAAGTTCCTTATAGGAGTCTGCGTAGAAGTATCTTGAGGAGTCGGGGGTATGGATTTCATCTATAAGGCATATTTCACCATCTTTTTTCCCGAACTCGTATTTGGTATCCACCAGTATAAGTCCCCGTGAGGCTGCAATCTCGCAACCCCTTTTGTAGAGAGCGAGGGAGATGCGCTCGAGTTCCTCATAATCCTCACGGGATACAAGCCCACGGCTAATGATCTCTTCCTTGCTGATGTCCTGGTCATGCTCTCCTATTTCGGCTTTTGTAGTGGGAGTAATTATGGGATGCTCAAATTTTTGGTGCTCCTTCATCCCTTCGGGAATATGAATGCCGCAGATCATCCTTTCTCCTGACTTGTAGGTTCGCCAGGAACTGCCGGTGAGGTAACCGCGTACAATCATTTCTATAGGGAGCGGTTCGCATTGGTAGCCTACGGTTACCATTGGGTCGGGAGATGCTATTTTCCAATTTTGAACGATGTCAGAAGTCCGGTCGAGGAAAGACGAGGCAATCCGGTTAAGCACCTGCCCTTTGTAGGGAATGCCTTTGGGGAGTACCACATCAAAGGCAGAAATCCTGTCTGTAGCTACCATGACAAGATATTTATCTGCTATGAAATAGACATCCCTCACTTTACCGACATATTTTGAGGTTTGTCCCGAAAAATCAAATTCGGTGCGTGTTATTGCATTCATAATATAATAAGGGCCTGTTTATGAAAAAATGCCGCATCAGTCAGTCATTATACTGGGCTGATACGGCAATGTATTGTCCGGTATAATCTAGTTTTTGTTTCTTACCTTTATATATTCGGCGTTTAGACCTTCAACTACTTCCTGAGTGATATCGAGGGCTACATTTCCCACGATAACGGTATTGCTTACATCGGTAGTGGTGAGAATGGCTGCATAACCGCGCACTTTGTTGTATTCTTCAAGATAGGTCTTGATAGCATAGATTATCTGGTTGTTCATCACACACTCTTTTTCCTGGAGCTCAAGCTGCTTCTGGTTGGCCAGGTTCTGGAGTTCCTGTTGGCGTTTAAGTAGGGCATTCTGCTGCTGCTCGGCATTTGAGCGGGTGAGAAGACCTTTCTGGTATTGGTTCTCGAAACTCTTCATGTCGCTTTCAAGCTTTCTTCCTCTTTTATTCAGGTCGTCCTGAACTGCCTGAGCTTCTGCCTGAAAAGTTGAAGAGAGGTCGCTTGCCATATCATATTGCATGATAAGGGTATCCATACGCACGTAGACGATGTCGCCTCTCTGGGCTGCTACTTCTGAATCACCTTCAGGAATGGTAACCTTGGGACCCTTTTCACCTACAAATTGGAATACCAGCACAACTATAGCCATAATTAAAGCGAGAACGCTGAGGATTATCGGAGTCTTGTTACCGCAGGATGATTGAACATTGTTTTCCATAAAAAATCTTTATAAACGTGATTTAAATTCTAAATGATATCTTTTGCAAAAGCAAATATCATGCAAATATAGTTAAAAATCGGACAATTGCTCCAAATATGCCGCAATTGTATTTTCGAGTCCAAGGTAGAGGGCATCGCTTATAAGTGCATGACCTATCGAAACCTCAAGCAGGTTGGGAATCACCTGATGTAAATAGCGGAGATTCTCCAGATTAAGGTCGTGGCCTGCGTTAAGGCCCAGACCGAGACGGGTAGCCTCTTCGGCTGCTTTCACATAGGGCTCGACTGCTTGTTCTCGTCCTGCGGCATAGCCGGAGGCATAGGCTTCAGTATAGAGTTCAACACGGTTGCAACCTGTCTCAGCGGCGTACCGTATCATCTCAATGACGGGGTCTATGAAGATGGAGGTGCGGATACCTGCATCATTAAACTTTTTGCAGATCTTCTGCAAATAAGCCAGATTGCGTTTTGTGTCCCATCCTGCATTTGATGTAAGCACATCTTCTGCATCAGGCACAAGCGTTACCTGTGCAGGCCTGATTTCCATTACGAGGTCAATGAAAGAGGGGATAGGATTGCCTTCGATGTTGAATTCTGTAGTAAGTACCGGTTTGAGCTGACGCACATCACTGTATCTGATATGTCTTTCGTCAGGTCTGGGATGAACGGTTATGCCTTGGGCACCAAACTTTTCGCAATTGATTGCCGCCTTCACTACATCGGGAAGATTTCCGCCACGTGCGTTACGGATAGTTGCAATCTTGTTGATATTTACACTTAATTTTGTCATATTTACAAAAATACATAATTTTGACAAATTTAGCGTTATTAATGAAACAGATCACAAAGATTGCCATTTTTGGCAGGGAAGTCAGAAGCGGATATCTCGACCAATTCGCTCTTCTGCTGGATGCGCTTTCATCCAGGAAAGTGAGTTTCGCGTGGTACGCACCTTTTCTTGAGCAGCTTTCGGAAAAAGGCTTGAAACTGCCTCATGGAGAGGTTTTTACCTCCAGTGAAGATCTCCCCAAAGATGTAAATCTTTTCCTCTCCCTCGGCGGAGATGGTACTTTCCTCTCCTCAGTTACCTATGTCAGAGAGAGGGGAATACCGGTGGCCGGCATCAACTTTGGCCGACTGGGCTTTCTAACCACTGCGAAGGTAGGAAACAAACCTCCTTTATGGATAGATGATCTGTTGGAGGGACGTTATTCGCTTGAGCAGCGAGATCTTCTAAGGATAGATTGCGGTTCGGTACCGGAAGGGTTTTATCCTTATGCGATGAATGAGATTTCCATTCACCGTCAGGGTCCCGCAATGCTCTCCATCAGCATAAAGATTGATGGTCGTCCACTGCCCCTTTATCGTGCAGACGGCATTGTAATAGCAACTCCCACCGGCAGTACAGCCTATTCTTTGAGTGTAGGAGGGCCTATAGTAATGCCTGATTCTCCGGTACTGATCATTGCTCCGATAGCACCCCACAATCTCAATGTACGTCCGCTGGTAGCTCCGCTGACCTCCACGCTCGAACTCACTCTTTCTTCGAGGGACTTACCTGCGATAGTTACAATGGATAACCGCTCTTTTACGCTCCCTTCCGGTGGGTCGGCACGGATTTCGAGAGGTGAATTTCCTTTCGGTTATATCTCCCTTTTTGACAATAATTTTATCAAAGCAATACAAGATAAGCTCCTTTGGGGCGAAGACAAACGCAATGACATCTGAAATCATAAACATCCCCACACACGTATCCATAATAATGGACGGCAATGGCCGCTGGGCCCGTAAAAAAGGTCATGAACGTCTTTTCGGCCACAATGCCGGTGTGGATAGCGTAAGAACTGCAGTTGAGTACGCCAGAGAAAAAGGCATCAGGTATTTAAGTTTATTCGCCTTTTCCGAAGAGAACTGGGGACGACCGGATGAGGAGGTATCAGGTCTTATGGCCCTTATGGCCAAGGCGGTGGCTGAAGAAAGAGCCACTTTTGCCAAATATGACATCAGATTTCGCATTATCGGCAACAGAAAACAACTTCCGGAAGATTTGGTAGTTACTGTGGAGGAACTTGAGGCCGAGACCCTTTCAAATTCCTCAATGGATCTGATAATAATGCTTAGTTACAGTGGAAGGTGGGATATCCTCCAAGCTGCGTACCGATATGGAGAAATATGTGCAAACGCTGCCAGAGAGGGACTCCCGATGCCTTCTTTGGATCAAGATTCATTTTCGTGTCTGCTCAGCACGGATGGTATTCCCGATCCCGATCTCATCATACGTACAAGCGGCGAACAGCGCATCAGCAATTACATGTTGTGGCAGGCTGCCTACACGGAGTTCTACATTACGGAGGTTCTTTGGCCTGATTTTCGCAAAAATGATTTTGAAAGGGCGCTGATAAGCTTCAATAACAGGCAGCGACGCTTTGGCAAACTAAAATAAAAAGGTTATCTTTGCAGACTTATTACTTGCTGTTTGATGAGACACGTTAGACTGATTCTGATCCTGCTTTTTCTGCTTCCCTGTGCTGTTGTATCGGCGCAGGAAGTTATTTCAGGACGGGACGTGGAGATAGATTATACAAAACCCAAAACTTATACGGTAGGAGGCATTACAACGGAGGGTCTCAAATCACGGAGGGCCGATCAGGTGCTTTCGGTGCTTGGCATTCACGAGGGTGACAAGGTTCAGATTCCCGGTACGGATGTTTCGGCAGCACTCAAAAGGATTTGGCTCCAGAGGGCATTCTCCACCGTTGGACTCTATGTTGACTCGCTTTCAGCATCACGTGACACCGCATACCTTGTGCTCAGGCTTACGGAACGTCCGAGGGTTATCCGATGGGATTTCAAGGGTATAAGGAACTCGGACCGTGACGAGCTTAGGGAGCGACTTACGCTTAAAAGAGGAGGTGAACTTTCCGATTATGTTATTTCTACCTCCACTAATATCATCAAGAGATATTTTAAAGAGAAAGGTTTCATCAATGCCAAGGTTAATGTGATCCAGCAGGCCGACTCCATAATTAACAACGCCGTATCAGTCACTTTTGATATAAACAGAGGCAAGAAAGTTAAGGTGAGGACCATTACCTACGAAGGTAACGGCGAGCTTTCGAAATTTAAGCTCGACAGGGCGATGAAGAAGACTAAGGACTCCAAGTGGTATAACCTGTTTTCATCCAAAAAATTCAATGAGGATGAATACGAAAATGACAAACAGTCCCTTATCGACGCATTCAATGAGGCAGGTTACCGTGACGCAAGAATTATTCGTGATTCGATTTACGAGATAGAGGAGGGTAGGTTGGGCATTCATTTTGTCATCGATCAAGGTAAGAGATATTATTTCAGGGATATAACCTGGACGGGAAATTCCGAGTACACGGAGGAGCAGCTCAACTCCATACTTCGTATTGAAAAGGGTTCCATCTATGATGTAGTGACAATGGAAAAGCGCCTCTTCGGTGGTGATAAGGAGAACGACCTGACCATCTCAAAACTCTACCGTGATCAGGGTTATCTCTTTTTCAATGTTACTCCGGTGGAACTTACCATTGAAGGTGACTCGGTCGATGTGGAGATGCGTATGATTGAGGGCAAGCCGGCCACATTCAACAACATAATCATCAACGGTAACACCATAACCAATGAAAAGGTGGTGCGCAGAGCTGTTTTTACCCGTCCCGGATACCTCTTCCGCCAGACGGACTTCGAACGTTCCGTACGTGAAATCGCCTCTATGGGCCATTTTGATGCGGAATATGCTGCTGACCCCGCGAAGGGTTACGCGTTGATTCCCAATCCGATGAACAACACCGTGGATATAACATACAATGTAGAAGAAAAGGCCAACAGTCAACTGGAACTCTCAGGCGGATGGGGCAACAATACATTTGTAGGTACCTTAGGTGTAAGCTTCAACAACTTCTCTACCTACAATTTCTTCAGAAAAGAGGCCTGGAGACCCGTTCCCTTGGGCGATGCCCAGCAGCTGGCAATCAGATTCCAGACCAACGGTTCATACTACACTGCATTTACGGCAAGTTTCGTAGAACCCTGGCTTACCGGCAAAAAACCGACTTCGCTCAATATTTCGGCCTATTTCACACGTCAGACCAACTCTTACGCCACCTATTATTATCAGGTGCTCAACGATGACGAGTATATGGAGATTTTCGGTGCGGCAGTCGGACTCGGTACGCGTCTCAAATGGCCTGACAACTATTTTGTGCTCTACAACCAGCTCGGCTGGCAGTCATACCGCCTTCAGGATTGGTCGTACAACTTCATTTTCGATACGGGTATCTCGCATAACATAAGCTGGACCACAACCTTGACTCGTAACTCCACCGACCAGTCGATTTACCCTCGAAGCGGTTCCGACCTGTCATTCTCAGTTCAGGTAACTCCTCCATTTTCACTAATGGGAGGCAACCGCAATAAGGATTACAGTAATATGACCGTTCAGGATCATTACAAGTGGATAGAGTATCATAAATGGACCTTCAGAGGATCGCTCTTCACTAAACTCGTCGGAGACCTTGTACTTATGACAAGAGCGCAGTTCGGTTATTTGGGTTTTTATAACAAAAACTACGGTTACTCTCCGTTCGAGGGCTTTATACTTGGCGGTGACGGTATGTCGGGTTATAATACATATGGCTCTGAGGTTATTGGCCTCAGGGGTTACGAAAATTACTCTCTCACGCCTTACATAGGCAATGCATATGCAGGCAATGTCTACGATAAGTTTACCATTGAGTTAAGATATCCTGTAATAATGCAGCCTAACTCAACTATTTATGCGCTGGTTTTTCTTGAAGGAGGTAACTGCCGGTCGGATATCCGCAATTTCAACCCTTTCCATATCAAACGCTCTGCCGGGGCAGGCGTAAGGGTGTTGCTGCCCATAGTGGGTATGCTTGGTATCGACTGGGGTTATGGATTTGATGCTGACAATCCTGATGAAAGGAGTCAGTTCCACTTTGTGATAGGACAACAATTTTAACTAATATAAATGATGTTCAAGATGAAAAAGTTTTTACTGTCATTTGCCGCACTGATAATTTTTGGTTTCTCTGCCAATGCACAGAAGGTGGCTTATATTGATACTGAGGTAATATTAGCGGCCATCCCTGAATATCAGGCCGCACAGATTGAGCTCAATGAGCTTTCAGACAAGTATAAGGCCACTTTAGAGGCCGAAATAGGCGAGATAGACGAACTCTATCAGAGATATCAGCAGGTAAAGCATTCACTTTCCGCTTCTCAGCGCACCGCCATGGAGCAAGAGATAATCTCCAAAGAACAGGTGGTCAAGAGCAAACAGCGTATCTACTTTGGGGAAGATGGCATTATGGCTAAAAAGTCGGAAGAACTGATCGGACCTATACAAGCCAGGGTCAACTCGGCAATCGAAACCGTAGCAAACATGGATGATTATGCTATAATAATTGACTTGGCAATTACTCCCGGCGTTGTGTACAAAAACTCCAGGTATGATCTTACTGAAAGAGTATCGCAATTGATTCAAATAATGGACATAAAAAACATAAAACAATAAAAACAGATGAAACGTATTACAATTATTTTTTTCCTCCTTGCCGGACTCGGATTCTCGGCCAAGGCTCAGGAACTCAAGATCGGTCATATCAATACTCAGGAAGTGATTTACCTGATGTCTGAAATGGATACCGTGCGTATGAGGCTTCAAGTGATTCAGACTGACCTGGTCGAGACTATGCAGGGTATGGAGGATGAATACCAAACAAAGTATACCGAGTACAACCGTAAGCAGGCTACCTGGACCGCGGCTGTGAAAGAGGCGAAGGAAAAGGAGATTCAGGACCTTATCGCCCGTTTGCAGCAATTCCAGCAAACCGCACAGCAGGAACTTGCACAGCAGGAGCAGGAACTTTCTGCACCCGTTTACCAAAAGGCCCAAACTGCTATTAACAAGGTTGCAAAGGAGCTATCTTTGACCTATGTCTTCAATACCGCTGCTGGCGCCATCATCTATTTGGATGAGTCTGCATCAGTGAATTTGCTCCCTCTTGTAAAGAAAGAGCTCGGCATCCCCGAAGAGAAGGTGACCCCCACACAACTTCCACAGCAGCCATAACATCAAAGTACTGACAACTAATTAATTCATTATTTACATAAAAAACTATTCTTATTTTATGCAACACAAAGTTATTGACATGCAAAATGTCGTAATTCGTTTTGCTGGTGACTCCGGAGACGGAATGCAGCTCACAGGTACCCTGTTTGCGGATGCGTCCGCCCTTTATGGAAACGAAATTTCTACTTTTCCTGATTATCCTGCTGAGATTCGTGCTCCTCAGGGTACCGTGTCGGGAGTTTCAGGATTTCAGGTTCACATCGGAAGTGGTGAAGTTCACACTCCCGGTGATTTCTGTGATGTATTGGTTGCAATGAATCCTGCAGCACTTAAGGCAAATGCCAAGTGGACCAAACCTACTGCAACCATAATTATCGATATTGATGCCTTTGATGAGGCCGGTATCAAGAGAGCAGGTTATGCTACTCTCGACCCTTTTGTCGAGCTCAAAATTGAGGACAGAAATATTATTCCTTCCCCTATAACCACCCTTACCAAAGAGAGTCTGAAGGAGAGCGGTCTTGACAACAAGTCAATCCTGCGTAGCAAGAACATGTTTACTCTCGGTATGTGTTTCTTCCTCTTCAACAGATCCTTAGATCACACTTATGAGTATCTTGAGGATAAGTTTAAGAAGAAACCAAAACTTATAGAGGCTAACAAAAAGGTACTCTTCGACGGCTTCAACTATGCAAGCAATATACACGCCATACCAAATACTTATATGGTGCAACCCGCTCCCCAGGAAAAAGGCGTTTACCGTAACATTAATGGTAACCAGGCAACGGCTTGGGGTCTGTTGGCAGCTTCAGAGAAGAGCGGAATTCCCCTTTTCTGCGGCTCGTACCCCATTACTCCCGCCACCGGAATCCTCGAAGAGCTTGCTATTCATAAATATCTCGGTGTAAAGACTATGCAGGCTGAGGATGAGATTGCAGGTATCTGTACCGCCATAGGAGCGGCATATGCAGGCAACTTTGCAGTAACTACCACTTCGGGCCCCGGTCTCTCACTAAAATCAGAGGCTATGGGCCTAGCTATGATTACCGAGCTTCCGCTCGTGATTGTGGATGTTCAAAGGGGTGGTCCTTCGACGGGTATCCCCACTAAAACGGAGCAGACCGACCTTGCACAGGCTCTCTACGGCCGCAACGGTGAATGCCCGATTGCCGTGATGGCAGCGCACTCTCCATCGCACTGCTTTGATGCTGCTTTTTATGCAGGCAAATATGCAATGGAACATATGATGCCGGTAATACTTCTTACTGAAGGTTTCCTTGGCAATGGATCAGAACCTTGGAAAATCCCTTCAATGAAGGATTATCCCGAAATTCATCCCCCTATAATTGATTCCTGTGAAGGTCCATATAAGCCTTACCACAGAGATCCCGAAACATTTGTGCGCAAATGGGCGTTGCCAGGAAAGGCAGGTCTCGAGCACAGGGTAGGTGGTTTGGAGAAGAATCCTGATGGTGTCATTTCTTCGGATCCCATCAACCATGAGAAGATGTGTGCAGCGAGGGCTGAAAAGGTTGCCCGTATGGCCAACTTCATTCCCAAACAGGAGGTCATTGGAGCCGATAAGGCAGATGTGCTTGTAGTTGGCTGGGGTGGTACTTTTGGCCATCTTTATAGTGCGGTACAGCAGATGCGGTCAGAGGGAAAGAGCGTTGCTCTTGCCCATTTTGACTACATTAATCCCCTCCCCAAGAACACCGCAGAGGTATTCGCACGCTACAAGAAAATTATAGTATGTGAGCTCAACTCAGGCCAGTTTGTGGATTATCTGAGAGCAAAATTGCCCGATTTCAAATATTTACAATACAACAAAGTTCAGGGACAGCCCTTTATTGTGAAAGAAATCGTGGATGCAGTTAACAATATTCTTTAATTTTTGAAAATATACTACTATGGCATATACAGCACAAGATTTTAAAAGTAATCAGGAAGTAAGATGGTGTCCCGGCTGCGGAGACCACGCAGTACTGGCATCCATTCACAGGGCTTTACCCGAAGTATGTGAAGCTTTGGGCTACACTAAGGAAAGAATCGTATTCGTATCAGGTATCGGCTGTTCTTCCAGATTGCCCTACTATATGAATACATTCGGATTCCACGGAATACACGGACGCGCAACAGCCATTTCCACAGGTATGAAGGTGGCAAATCCCAAACTCAGCATTTGGCAGGCCACAGGTGACGGTGACGCGCTTGCCATTGGCGGCAATCATTTCATCCACGCCGTCCGCAGGAATATAGACATCAATATCATCCTCTTCAATAACCAGATTTACGGTCTTACCAAAGGACAATATTCTCCTACATCAAAACTGGGTACGATCACTAAAACATCCCCTTACGGCACTGTTGAGAATCCCTTCAATCCGGGAGCACTTGCGCTTGGTGCCGGATCCACATTCTTTGCACGCGGCCTTGACTCCGAGATTAAGCTCACACAGGAGATTTTAGTGGCTGCCGCAAAAAATGACGGCACTTCGATTGTTGAGATGTTGGTCAATTGCGTAATCTTCAATGATGGTGCACACGCAACCATTTCCGATCGTGAATATCGTGCCGACAGGACCATAATCCTTCGTCATGGAGAACCGATGATATTCGGAAAGAATAATGACAAGGGTCTGATATTCCGTAACCGGAAATTGGAAGTGGTTACCATAGGTCAGGATGGTATTACTGTGGATGACCTGCTCGTTCATGACGCAAACTGTAAGGAGGTAGGTATACACAACCCGCTTGTCAATATGAAATACCCCGACTATCCCGTTGCACTTGGAGTTATCCGCAATGTAAAGGAGAATACCTATGATGACAATGTAAGGGATCAGTTGAAGGAAGTGGAGGCAAAATCTACGATAAAATGCATGGATGACCTGCTACATAGCGGTGCAACCTGGGTTGTTGAATAGTCAAAACTTTTTACTATATTAATCACAAATATCAACCAAATAAATTAAGTTAAGAATTATGAAAGTAGCTGAGATTATGGCCAATCTTGAGAAAAAATATGGCCATGAAAAAGAGTACTTGCAAGCCGTACATGAGGTGCTTGAGTCAATCGAAGAGGTTTACAATCAACATCCCGAATTCGAAAAGGCAAAAATCGTTGAAAGAATAGTTGAGCCTGACCGTGTCTTCACTTTCCGTGTTGCCTGGGTAGACGATAAAGGTGAGGTTCAGACCAACATCGGCTATCGTGTACAGTTCAACAGTGCTATCGGCCCCTACAAGGGCGGTATTCGTTTCCATCCTGCCGTAAATGTTTCAATGTTGAAATTCCTCGGCTTTGAGCAGACTTTCAAGAATGCGCTCACCACTCTCCCCATGGGCGGTGGAAAAGGTGGTTCCGATTTTGATCCCGTTGGCAAATCAAACGGTGAAATCATGCGTTTCTGCCAGGCCTATATGCTCGAATTGTGGCATTGTATCGGTCCCGACCAGGACGTTCCCGCCGGTGATGTGGGTGTTGGTGCCCGTGAGATCGGTTACTTTGTGGGCATGTACTCCAAACTTGCACGCCAGTACAACACAGGCGTTCTTACCGGTAAGGGTCTAAACTGGGGTGGCTCCATCCTTCGTCCCGAAGCTACAGGCTTTGGTGCTCTCTATTTTACCGAGCACGTACTTGCAAAAGCCGGCAAGAATATCAAGGGTAAGACTGTTGCCATTTCAGGATTCGGCAACGTAGCTTGGGGTGCTGCAACCAAGGCTACCGAACTTGGAGCAAAGGTTATCGCAATTTCAGGTCCGGACGGCGTTTGCGCTCTCCCTAATGGCATCAATAAGGAGATGATCGATTATATGCTCGTCATGCGTGCTTCCAACCGCAACAAAGTTCAGGATATGGCTGACAAGTTCCCCGGTCAAGCTATCTTTACTCCGGGTAAGAAAGCATGGAGCATGAAGTGCAACATCGCTCTTCCTTGTGCATTCCAGAATGAGCTCAACGGCGACGATGCAAAAGAACTCATCGCTAATGGTACATGGTGCTGCTGCGAGGTTTCCAACATGGGTTGTACTCCCGAAGCTATTGCTGCATTCCAGTCAACAAAGGGCTTCCTATTCGCCCCCGGCAAGGCTGTCAATGCAGGTGGTGTAGCAACCTCAGGTCTTGAGATGACCCAGAATGCTTCACACATCAGCTGGTCGGGAAAGGAAGTTGACGAAAAGCTTCACTTCATCATGGAGAGCATCCACGCACAGTGCGTGAAGTTCGGCCAGAGAAAAGATGGTACGGTTGATTATGTTAAGGGTGCAAACATTGCCGGCTTCATGAAAGTTGCACAAGCAATGCTTGAGCAGGGCGTAATCTGATAAATCGTCTGAAAAGCGATTATTTTTGCAAGGGTGGCCACATGGCCACCTTTTGCTTTTTTTTGCCTTTTACATATGATATTTTTTAGATTCTTCGTATAGTGCTTACAATTTTCAATAAAAATGGGCATTTTTCTTATAAAAATGTTATTTAAGTCTGATTTTTAGGCTATAAAATGTTTGAATTATTGTTTTTTTTTATTTACTTTGCAAGATGAATAGTATGCATGACTGGCCTCTGACTGGTTTGCACGATAGAGAATAATATTATAAACACCAATTAATCAACCAAAAATTTATCTACATGAAAAGAATCAGACTAATTCTGACGACTCTCTTACTTGTAGTATCTGCGACTGCGTTTGCACAGCAGACTATACAGGTAAAAGGTGTCGTTAAAGATGCAGCTACCGGAGAGGGTATTCCCTTTGCAGCCATCCAGCTCAAGGGTACCATGACCGGAGTTGCAACAGATGCTGAAGGAGCTTACATCATCTCCGTTCCGGGTGACGGTGTTCTCGTATTTAGCTCAGTAGGTTACCAGACAGCGGAGATTCCCGTCAATGGCAGGAGCGTTATCGATGTAGCGCTCAATATTGATGCCGAGTATCTGGAGGACGTGATCGTAGTCGCCTACGGTACATCCACCAAGGCATCTTTTACAGGATCCGCTTCGATGGTAAAGAGTGAGGAGATCCAGAAGAAGATTACCACCAACGTTACCAGCGCTCTTGCAGGTACATCTCCCGGTGTGCAGATCATTTCTTCCAGTGGTGACCCTACCTCTAACGCAGCAACAATCCGCATACGTGGTGTCGGCTCAATGAGTGCGAGCAACAGCCCCCTCATCGTTGTCGATGGTGCCCCGTTTGCAGGAGCAATCTCTGACATTAACCCCAACGACGTTGAGTCAATGTCAGTTCTTAAAGACGCATCCGCAGCCGCCATTTACGGTAACCGCGGTGCAAACGGTGTCATCCTTATCACCACCAAGAAGGGTGTGGGTGATGCTCAAATAAAATTTGATGCCCGTTTCGGCTCAAACTCTCGTCTTATTCCCAAGTATGACTTGATTGACGACCCCGCACAGTATTATGAGACATATTACAAACTGATGTTCAACCAGCAATTCTATGCAGGTTATACTGAAGCAGAGAGTTATGCTCATGCTGACAAATATCTCTTCGACCAGAACAATGGAGGTCTCGGTTACCAGGTATTTACCATTCCCGAGGGTCAAAAGTTCGTTGGTACCAATTTCAAGATGAACCCCAATGCGACTCTCGGCTATTCGGACGGTGAGTACTACTACATTCCTGATAACTGGTATGACGAAGTGTTCCATCCTTCATTCCGCCAGGAGTATAACCTTTCCGTGAGCGGTTCCGGTGAGAGATTTAATTACTATGCCAGCGGTGGTTTCCTTGAAGACGGTGGTATTATCAACAACTCCGGATATAAACGTTACACAGGTCGTATCAACGCTGACTATCAGGTGAAGGAGTGGTTCAAGCTCGTAAGCAGCATGATGTTTACACACTCGGACTCAGAAACCAACCCTTATTCAGGTTCATGGGGTTCTTCGGGTAACATATTCTACATTACAAACAATGTGGGTCCGATTTATCCCCTTTATGTACGCAACGCTGACGGATCTAAAAAATTGGAAAATGGTCGTCTTGTTTATGACTCCAACAATACCAATTTCATCCGTCCCTCATTTGTGGGCAACGCTGTTCGCGACAATGAGTATGACTCTTCCAGATACTTTGCTGACGTATTCGTTGGTAAAGCGGGTGCTATCATAACTCCCTTCAAGGGTCTCACCCTTACTGCCAACCTTAACCTTTTGAGCGACAATACCCGCCAGAACAACCTTTACAGTATATTCGGTAGTGGTGCATCAACGGATGGTAGTGCATATGTGGCTCACTCAAGGACATGGGATATCAACCAGCAGTACCTTGCAAATTACAAGACTGACTTCAACGGAACCAAGAGCAATCTCGATGTTCTTTTGGGTTATGAGCAGCAAAACCGCAAAATGCAGTCACTCTACGGTAGCAACGACCACCTCTTCAACCCTCTCGTAGGTGAGTTGAGCAACGCTGACGGTACTTCCAGCAAGAATGTGAAATCTTACACCAATAACTATATGGCTCAGGGTTTCTTTGCACGTGCACAATATGACTATGATGGCAGATACTTCGTAAGTTCATCATTCCGTCGTGACGCATCTTCACGTTTTGCAAAAGAGAACCGCTGGGGTAACTTCGGTAGTATTGGTGCCGCATGGCTTATAAGCGAAGAGAGCTGGCTTCGTGGAGTTAATATGGTGGATATGCTCAAACTAAAAGTGAGCTACGGTGTTCAGGGTAACGACAACCTCGGTGGTTATTATCCCTACTCAGATCAGTATACGCACTCATATAACGAAGAAACAGGCGAGTATTCGCTGACACTCTCTTCAAGAGGTAACCATGAACTTACCTGGGAGACGTCAAAGGCATTTAACGTAGGTCTCGACTTCGAACTCTTCAACGGCTACTTCAACGGTACAATTGAGTGGTATGCCCGTAAAACTGAAGACCTTCTTTACTCTAAGAACCTTCCTCTTTCAATGGGTGCTCCCTCCACAATGCCTATCAACGTAGGTAGTATTATGAATAAGGGTGTTGAGGTTTCCCTTTATGGTAATATCATCAACACTTCGAAAGTGCACTGGACCTGGAATCTCAATATGAGCCACTATAAAAATACAATCCTCGAACTGGATGAAAGTGTTTCAGAGAAGGGTATCAGGGGATCCAACTATATCTACAAGATAGGTGGTTCACTTTATGACGCTTATATGTACAAATATGCAGGCGTTGATCCGGAGAATGGTCAGGCACTTTATTGGACACATAATGATGAGACCGGTGAAGATACTACAACTCCCGTATTCTCAGATGCAACAAGATATGAGCTCGGTACGGTTATGCCCAAACTCTATGGTGGTTTTGGCACCTCTCTAAGTGCATACGGATTTGACTTCTCCGCACAGGCTTCATTCCAGCTCGGCGGTAAGTTCTATGATGGCGGTTATCAATCTCTGATGTGGACACAAAAGTCTGCAGGAAGTGCTTGGCACAAAGATGCTCTCAAGGCATGGACTCCTGAGAATCCCAATACGGACGTTCCCCGTATGGATGGTGACACTCAGGTTGCCCAGAGTGCGGTTGACCGTTTCCTCATTTCCTCGAACTACATCAGCCTCAACAACGTGACTCTGGGTTACACATTCCCTAAGAGCCTTCTTAACAAGATTAAGGTTGCAGGCCTTCGCGTTTACATTGCAGGTGAGAATCTTGGAGTATTTTGTGCACGCAAGGGCATTGACCCTCGCTTCAGCATGGGTCTAGGCTCTTACACTTCAGGCTCCGGTATCGGTACCAGCTATTACTCAGCTATGCGTACCATAACCGGCGGTATCACTCTTACATTCTAATTTTTAAATCTAACAAGGAATTAAAATGAAAATAAATAAATTATTATTACTCATATCATTGGCGGTCGGACTCACATTTACAGCTTGTGCCGACATGGACAATGTACTCCCTGAGAGTGGTACTTTGTTGGAGTCGCAGCTCCAGGAGACAAACGCAATTGCTCCTGAGCGTGCTCAGGCAGCGTTTTCCGGTCTGTTCTCAGATATAGGCAAACCTGCCAAGATGTATTCCACTCCGGATGACTGGGGTTTTCTGATGATCAATTTCTGTAACGATCTTGAAGGCCCCGATGCACTGATTCCCGATAACAACTACAACTGGTTCGGTGTCTGCGGTGAGCTCTCTTCACGTAACGCAAACTACCGTAACCCTGCCATACGTTATCGTACTCCCTATAACATGATTTCCGATTCCAACACATTCATGAAGAGTGTGGGTGAAACCGAATCTCAGGAACTCATTTATATGCTTGCTCAGGCAAGGGCACTCCGCGCTTATGCATATATGACCCTCGCTCCTGCATTCCAGTTCAACTATCAGATTGCAGGTGATCAGCCCTGCGTTCCCATCCTTTCTCCGGATACCGAGGATTTTGCCAATAATCCCCGTGCAACCGTTAAGGAGGTTTACGCAGTGATTATCGAGGACCTTGACTATGCCATCAACAACTTGGCCGGCTACAGTCGTAAGACCAAAATGTATGTAAACAAAGATGTGGCACATGGTCTTCGCGCACGTGCCTATCTCGCAATGGGTGAATGGCAGAAGGCCTATGATGATGCTCAGACAGCAGCTGCCAACTATACTCCCGCAACCAGGGAAGAGGTGTCAAAGCCTTCTTTCATGGATATTACTGAGCACAACTGGCTCTGGGGTTATGATATGACCACAGATATGGCAATGAGATATCGCTATGCTACCACTTCATCCTGGTTGCGTTCATTCTCAGCCTGGGGTTATGCACCCGCCACCCAGTGTTATACCTTAATCAACACTCTCCTCTACAACAAGATTCCTGACACCGATATCCGCAAACAGTGGTGGGTTGATGAGAATCTTGAGTCAACACTGCTTGACGGTCTTAAATGGCCGGGTTACGATGATGTTGCCCACGCAGATGACGGTGGAGATGCAAAACTTCCTTATCTCCCCTACACAAATGTGAAGTTCGGTTGTTTGACAATCGGTACTACATCCAACGATGAGGACACCCCGCTTATGCGTGTTGAGGAAATGATCCTTATCCAGGCAGAGTGCCAGGCACGTTTGGGTAATGAGGGCGCAGCTCGTGATATTCTTTCAAATTTCGTAAAGACTTATCGTGATCCTCAATATAGCGTAGCAGGTCGCGGCCTCTCACTTCTTGATGAGATTTGGTTCCAGCGCCGTGTAGAACTTTGGGGAGAAGGCTTTGCGGTTCCCGATGCACGTCGTCTCAACAAGCCTCTGGTTCGCTTCCATGACGAGACCAACAATATGCCGGCTGCATTCCGTTTCAATCTTGCAGCCAATGATCCATGGCTCCTTATGAGGTTCCCTCAGGCAGAGATGAATACCAACTTCGGTATCGTTGACAATACAGGTGGACAGCTGCCCACTACCGGTGAAGGCAGAGATCTTCGCGACGGTGTTACAGATTAACTTTCAGACTTAATTCAGAACAATAATTATGAGAAAGATATTAAACATATTTACATCACTGATGCTTGTTTTCCTTGCAGTTGGCTGCTACGAGAAATATGATCCTTACCAGCCGGCAGAGAAGGAGACAGGTCCTCAGGTATATTTTTATGACGGTACAAAGAGTATAAGTCTTGCTTCAGACAAGACCTCTTTTGACCTGAAACTTGGCCGTATCGTTACTTCAGATGCTCTGACAGTAGGTCTGACAGTTACTGGCGAAGGTGCCGGGCTTCTTGCAATCCCTTCAAGCGTGACTTTCCCTGCAGGTTCGGCCACGACAAAACTCACTATCGGATATAGCTTCGATACGATGGGTTATGACAATCTCCAGGCAGTGGTTATTTCAATCACTGATCCTAGCCAGGCTACAGAATATGGCAGTAAATACTGCGACCTTAAAGCAGTTATACCATCACCCTGGACATCCCTCGGTACGGCAACTCTGATCGATAATTTCTACATGGGTGAGGAAATACCGTTCCAGATTTTACAAAACGACATCAACCCCAAGCTGTTCAGAATGATCTCCCCTTATGGTCATGGTGATAAGCCCGAGTTGAGGATTCTCGATGTAGGAGAAACCTATAGGGGTCTCGAAATTACCGAACCCGATCTTGTTGGATATGATGACATTAAAGTGACGGTAAACTCTAATTACGGTGCTATGGTGTATATTTTGCACCCCGGTAACTTTACAAGTAGGGCTACCGCAGAGAACTATGCACTCAACAAAGTACTTTTCTACAAAGATGACGGTGTGACTCCCGGCCTTGTCCAGATTGCACCAATGTTTTATATGTTCGGTATCGGCGGCTGGAATGCTATTTCTGCAGGCAATGTGTTTATCAACTTCCCCGGTTTCGAGCAGAAGGACTACTCGGTTGAAGCTACTTACTCCGGTGCATTCACCGACTCGGACGGTATCTCCTATGTGGCTGCCGATGTTGTACTCGGAGAAGATGTTGAAGAGGTAAGACTGGCAGTTGTTCAAGGTACTGATGGAGAATCATGTATCAAAAATATTGTACAAGATGCTGTTGAATATGTATCGGTAACCGCCTCGGGCAGAGCATTTGTTCCTATGCCTCAATCCGGTTCCGGACTCTACTCCCTCGTTGCCGTTGCGTACGGTGGTGGAAAGGCACAGGGTTTCGTTCATACCATATTCATGTATGTTGATCCTTCACAGTCGGATGATTTGGTAACCGGTACATATCTGGTTGACAGCACCGAGTTTGATGTATATCCTACTGCAGAGGCATACAAATATGTCATAACAAGCATCGGAATCGCCAACGGATCCATGTGGTGGGCATACTATGATCCTTCCAACCACACCTTCACACATACGGGTATTGAGTACGAATATGAAGAGTATGGCAATCAGTTCGGTGGCTTCTATGGTTATTACGGATCAAGGTCCTACGTTTATACGTACGAAAGCTTTGCATCGGCTTCCAGCGATGGTACCGATCCCATGGTATTCAAGGTTGACGCCGAGAGCAAAGAGCTCTCATCCGTTGTTACTAAGTATCAGATCAACGTGTATCAGTATGCAGCAGGTTTCCCCTTCGTAAAGACACATTACGAGATTCCTGCCGGCACACCGGTAGAGTTCGTCCCTGCAGCACCCGACACCAAAGCCGGTATGCAATCGACATCTCCACAGGTGAAGATTCTGAATACATTTAAAGGCAAAGTTGGTTGTGAAATGGCATCCAAGGCCAATTTCGTAGTAGAAAACTAATTTTTGCCGACCTATAATTGAATCGGGGATGGCCTGGCCATCCCCGATTTTTTTGTGCTGCACATTTGGAGATATCAAAGATTTGTTTATATTTGCAGTCTATACATAAGAAAAACTTTATTAACCAAATACCTATATATTCTATGAAGAGAATTAAGTTTCTGTTCGCTCTTGCAGCTATATTGCTGACGGGAGTTGTTTCTGCGCAGAATATCACTGTTAAAGGTACAGTGGCAGATAGAGAGACAGGTGAACCCATTCCTTTTGCCTCCATTCAGGTAAAAGGTACAACCGCCGGTGTTGCAGCTGATGTTGATGGTCGTTTCACTATAGACGTTTCCTCAAATGCTACTCTTATCTTTAGTTTCATCGGTTACAAGACCATTGAAGTACCGGTATCAGGCAGAAGCACTATTCATGTAGATCTGGAGGTTGATACGGAAACACTCGAAGAAGTGGTTTTCGTTGCCTTCGGTACAGTAGCCAAAAAAGACTTCACGGGATCGGCAGTAGCTCTCGAGAGCAAAAAACTTGAGAGTCGTCCTCTGACCAACGTGGCTAACGCATTGGAAGGTATCTCTGCCGGTGTGCAGTTTACTTCTGCAGGCGGACAGCCCGGTTCATCAGGAGGAATCCGTATCCGTGGTTTCGGATCCATCAACGCCAGCTCATCTCCCCTTTATGTGGTGGACGGCGTGCCGTTTGATGCGATCTCCAATCTTAACGCGGATGACATCGAGAATATCACCATCCTCAAGGACGCCGCTTCTTCAGCTCTTTACGGTAGCCGTGCCGCCAATGGTGTGGTACTCGTCACCACTAAGAAGGGACGCAGCGAGAAAGTGCAGTTCAACGTAAAAGTCAATCAAGGTATCAGTATGAGGGCTATCCAGGAGTATCAAAGACTCGATGCATACCAGTACTACCCTATTGAGTGGGAGGCATTGCGTAACGCTTATCTATCTGCTTCGGGCTCAACCTATACAATGGAGACAGCCTCCATAGAAGCTTCGAAGAAGATCTATTCACAACTGCTGAATAACCCTTTCAACGTGGCTAATGACCAAATAGTAGGCGTTGACGGTACACTCAATCCTGCAGCAAAACTTCTCTACACTGAAGACCTGGACTGGGCTGATGGTATTGCACGTATCGGTCACAAACAGGAGTATTCACTTTCTGCAGGCGGTGCAACCGCTAAAACCGACTATTATATGTCGATTGGTTATATGGATGAGGAGGGTTTCTCCATCAAATCTTACATGGAGAGAGCCAATGCGCGTCTGAATATGAACGTGCAGCCACGTAAGTGGATTAAGGCAGGTGTCAACCTGGCAGCTACGATGGCTAACTCCAACGTTACCAGTGACGGCAGTAGCACCGCTTATGTCAACCCCTTCTACTTCTCAAGGTTCATAGGTCCTATCTATCCTATCTATGAGCACGATGCTTCCGGTGCAATCAAGCTTGATGATAAGGGTGATAAGATTTATGATTGGACCAATCGTGGTGCAAGTGCAAGCCCCGGTCGTCACGTAATTGCAGAGACTCTTTGGAATGATAACCTCTATAAGAGAAACTTGGTAAACGCTAGAGCCTATATCGACATCACCTTCTTTGAGGGATTCAAATTCTCCGTAAATGGTGGTTATGACTTTAGGAACTATCTCAATTCCACCTATGAGAACCCCCATGTGGGTGACGGTGCTCCCGCAGGTCGTGGCAGCATTACCAATTATCGCTATGACACCTACAACTTCAACCAGTTGCTGACCTATGTAAAATCATTCAACAATCACAATATTGACCTGCTCCTCGGACACGAGAGCTACAAGAATGATTACAAGTACACATACGGTATGAAGCAGGGCCTGATCGCTGAGGGTAATGCCGAGTTGATCAACTTCACTACGATCAACTCCCTCTATACCTATTCACAGGCATATAGGACGGAAGGTTATATGGCGCGTGCCAACTACAACTACAACCACAAGTACTATGTGTCCGCATCCTTCAGAAGGGACGCAACCTCACGTTTCTACAAAGATGCACGTTGGGGTAACTTCTGGTCAGTAGGCGGATCGTGGAGACTCGATCAGGAGTCCTTCATAGCAAGTCAGCCCTGGATCTCTGCTCTGAAACTCAGGGCATCTTATGGTTCTGTAGGTAATGACGGCACCAGTTCATGGTATCAATGGCAGTCACTTTACGGTATCCTCAACAATGCAAATGCCTCCGGTTTTATCCAGTCGACTCAGGCCGGTAACAAAGAACTCCAGTGGGAGAAAAACCGCAGCTTTGACGTTGCATTGGAGTTCGGTTTCTTTGACAACCGTCTCAACGGACAGATAGAGTTTTTCCACAGGATTTCCGACAACCTCCTTTTCGAGGTTCCGCTCCCCACCTCTTCAGGTGTGCTTTCACAGTGGCAGAATATCGGTTCCATGTACAACCAGGGTATTGAGCTACAGCTCGCCGGTGATATTGTGCGCACAAAAGATTTTACCTGGAATATGATGATCAATGCATCCCATATCAAGAATGAAATCACAAAACTTCCTCAGGAAGAGATCATAAGCGGCACCAAGAAGTATATGGTAGGTCACTCCATGTATGATTTCTGGCTTAGGAAATGGGAAGGCGTGGATCCTCAGACCGGTGATGCGCTCTATAGTAAGGATATCAAGGATGCTGAGGGTAATGTTACCGGCAGCGAAATTGTCAATGACTACACAATTGCCGACTACTATTATGTAGGCACCTCAATTCCCGATCTCTACGGTTCTATCCAGAACTCTCTTACCTGGAAGGGTTTCGAACTCTCAATACTCACGACCTACCAGATAGGCGGTCAGGTATATGACAGCGTTTACGGCTCACTTATGGGACACTCAGGTTATGGTTCAGCCATGCATATTGACATCCTCAAGAGATGGCAGAAACCGGGCGATATTACCGAGGTTCCCAGAATTGATACCACTAAAAACCCTAATCAGAACGCAGGTTCCAGCAGATGGCTCACCAGTGCCTCATACTTCTCCTTTAAGAACATAACACTTGCATATTCATTCCCCAGGAAGTGGGCTGAAAAGCTTGATCTTTCAGGTATCAGAATTTACGCCAGCGGTGAGAACGTTTATGCATTTACTGCTCGTAAGGGTATGGACCCTCAATATTCGTTTGCGGGTACACAGTCCAACGTTTATTCCCCCGCACGTACTATTACGTTCGGTTTGAATGTTCAATTTTAATCAGCGAAAATCAACCATTAACAAACAAGAATAATACAGTATGAAAAATATAATAAAAATATTGGCTTGTCTTGCGGTTTTCGCAGGTATAGCTTCCTGTAGTCCGGATTTTCTTGAAACTACTCCGACATCAGCCTATGATGCAAGTTTCATCTTCACTACTACGGAAAATGCTTTAGGTGCATTGAACGGTCTTCACAAATCCATGGTGAGACAGTATTACTCAAGACAGAACATCAGCGGCTACCCCTCCTTCCAGATTGCAATGGATGCGATGGGAGAGGATCTCGTATTCCCGACTGCGGGTAACGGATGGTGGACTAACACCGGTGAGGTGAAATGGAATGGCCAGAGAAATGCAAACGGTTGGCTTACTGCATTCCCCTTCAGAATCTCCTATATGTGGATTTCCAATGCCAACCAGATCCTCGATAATGTGGATAATGCAGTAGGTCCCGAGGCCGATAAGCAGATGATCAAAGGTCAGGCTCTTGCATACAGAGGTATGGCTTATTTCTGGCTGGTTCAGCTCTATGGTGACAGATACGAGCCCGGCAAGCAGAACAACCAACTTGCTACCCCTCTAGTAGTCAACACTCAAGAGGTTAAGAAGCCTCTGGAGACGGTAGAAAATATCTATGCTCAGATTGTAACCGACCTTGAGCAGTCGATCACAATGCTTGGTACAAGTTCCTTTACATCAAAAACGCACTTCGTGGCTGCTACGGTAATGGGTCTCAGGGCACGTGTTGCTCTGGCAATGCATGACTGGGCCAATGCCAAGAAGTATGCAGAGATGGCAATCAATACCACCAGCGCAAAACTGATGAGTCAGAGTGATTACACGAATGGCTTTAATGATGCTTCCAATGTAGAGTGGATGTGGGCATTCCATATGATTCCCGACCAGACTCTCTATTTTTATGGTTATATGGCCTATATGTCCATCAACTTCAACTCCTCCAACATCAGGAGCTGTCCCAAGTGTATTAACAACACTCTGTACGATGCTATCCCCGCAACAGACATTCGTAAGACTCTATGGGATCCTACCGGAAAGGCTTTCCAGGTACCCAACACGAGGTACACCAAAAAGCCTTATATGAATAGGAAGTTCCAAGTTCTTGACCCTTCAAGTTCGGTAGCTGATCACACCTACATGAGACTTGGTGAGATGTATCTGATAGCAGCGGAGGCTTGTGCAAAACTCAATGATAATAGTGCAGCTCAGACTCACCTCTACACTCTCAACAAAGCGCGTGATAACGCTTATGTAAAGAGCACCAAGACAGGTAAAGATCTTCTGGATGAAATTTACTTCTACAGAAGAATCGAACTTTGGGGTGAGGGACATCGTTTCCTTGACCTGAAACGTCTCGGTCTGGCTCTTGATAGACGCAACACCAACCACGATCCTGCAGTATCGACAGCTATGTATGTTGAGGCCAGCGATCCCCGCTGGAAGTTCTCCATCCCTCAGGAGGAGATTGACTCCAACGACCTGATTCCTAAGAATATCAACGACTAATCTTTGATGCTTGGGACGGTTTTGTCCTATACTATGGGCCCCGAAAGTGTAAACTTTCGGGGCCTTTGTTATACAATCAGGCGAATTTTTTCTTACCTTTGACCGATGATTGGCATTTTCGATTCCGGAGTGGGCGGCTTATCCGTCTGGCGCGAGATTCATCGCCTAATGCCCGGTGAATCCTCTCTCTATTTTGCTGATGGAGCTTTTTGCCCTTACGGACCGAAAGATCCGGCATTTATCAGGGAGAGATCGGCTAAGATATCCGCTTATCTCATCGATAGGGGAGCAGAGATTATTGTGGTTGCCTGCAATACGGCCACGGCAGCCGCTATCGGTTCACTAAGGGAGAAGTTTGAGGTACCTTTTGTGGGGATGGAGCCGGCTATAAAACCCGCTGCATTGCACTCCAGGAGTGGTATAGTAGGGGTTCTGGCAACAGCCGGGACATTTAGAGGCAGACTCTACCTGGATACGCTGGCGCGTTTTGCAGGAGATGTAAGGGTAGTCGAACAGGTGGGAGAGGGGCTCGTAGAGATGATTGAGAGAGGTGTCTTTGATTCTCCTGAGATTGACAATCTGCTGCATCATCATATAGATGGCATGGTTGCCGCCGGAGCTGATCATATAGTTTTGGGCTGTACCCATTATCCTTTTTTGGAGAAGGCAATACGTAGAATCGCAGGTCCGGAAATCGTGATTGTCAATCCTGCACCGGCTATTGCGGCGCAGACAATGAGAGTGCTCTCTCAAATGCGGGAGATATTTTGCGGGAATGGAGAGTCTTTGTTCTGTTCGACCGGCGATATGACCATATTAAAGATGTTGGTACATAGTGAAATTCCTGATTTGGATGATTCATTTTTTACTGAAGTTGTAATTTAATAAATATAGTTGCTCCAATACTACACAACACTACGCCATACAAAACTATACTATATTACATTATACTACACATTACATTTTACACTATAGTACGATGCACGCTGCCACGCTAACATAACCACGCTACACTACATTGCACTACACACTACACACTACACACTACATACTACATACTACATACTCCTAACTACCCACTTATAACTCTAAAATAACTACATACTCCACACTCTAAACTAACAACTAAATCATGACTCCAATCTTTTTTCTAGTTCCGGCATGCTCGATTTTGGCACTGGTATTTGCTTTTATCTTTTATCGCCGAATGAAGCGGACGGATGAAGGGACTCCGACTATGAAGGAGATTGCCTCTCACGTCAGGAAGGGGGCTATGGCCTATATAAAGCAACAGTACAAGGTAGTTACCATCGTATTTTTAATTCTCGCTCTATTTTTTGCCATTCTAGCATATGGTTTCGGAGTACAAAACCCTTGGGTGCCGTTTGCATTTTTGACAGGAGGTTTTTTCTCCGGACTGGCAGGATTTATCGGTATGAAAACCGCTACTTTTGCCTCCTCACGTACTGCGAATGCTTGCAGAACTTCGCTTAACTCAGGACTCAAGGTGGCATTTCGTTCGGGAGCGGTGATGGGTTTGACCGTAGTAGGACTTGGCCTGTTGGATATCTCTATTTGGTATCTTATCCTAGAGGCTTTTATCAAAGAGACTACTCCCGAACAGAAAATGGTGGTTATTACTACCACTATGCTCACTTTCGGTATGGGAGCCTCTACGCAGGCACTTTTTGCGAGAGTAGGCGGCGGCATATATACCAAAGCTGCTGATGTGGGAGCAGATCTTGTAGGTAAATTAGAGGAGAATATTCCTGAGGATGACCCTCGTAACCCCGCAACTATCGCGGACAATGTGGGTGACAACGTGGGAGATGTTGCCGGCATGGGCGCAGATCTCTATGAGTCTTATTGTGGCGCGATTCTCGCAACTACGGCTCTCGGCGCTTCCGCCTTCTTTTCGAAAGGATATGATGCCCAGCTTAGTGCCGTTTTTGCCCCGATGTTAATTGCAGCGGTGGGAATCGTGCTATCAATTCTGGGAATCTTTACAGTACGTACCAAAGAAAATGCCGGAATGGACCAGCTACTCAAATCGCTCAGTCTTGGAGTTAATCTTAGTGCAGTATTCATAGCTATCTTCACTTTCGTCATATTGTGGCTACTAAAATTGGAAAACTGGGTTTGGATCTCTTGTTCGGTAATTGTAGGATTGCTGGCGGGTATCATAATAGGACGTTCGGCAGAATACTTCACTTCACACTCATACAGGCCCACTCGCAAGGTTGCAGAAAGCGGAAAGACAGGTCCTGCCACTGTGATTATCTCGGGCTTTGGAGTCGGTATGATATCAACAGCGATACCGGTCATCACAGTTGCGGTGGCTATCATTCTTGCATATCTTTTTGCCATCAAATTTGAGATATCTGCAATGCTTTCAGCACAGAACTTAAGTATTGGGCTTTACGGTATCAGCATTTCTGCTGTGGGTATGCTTTCGACTCTGGGCATTACCCTTGCTACTGACGCATATGGGCCCATAGCGGACAATGCCGGAGGAAATGCGCAGATGAGCAATCTCGACCCGGAAGTGCGGAAGAGGACTGATGTTCTTGATGCGCTTGGCAACACCACAGCCGCTACCGGCAAGGGATTTGCCATAGGTTCGGCAGCCCTGACAGCTTTGGCATTGATTGCTTCATATCTTGAGGAGATAAAAATCGCTTTGATAAATATTGGGCAAACAGTGGTAGATATTGCCGGTCGCCAAGTGGAGGTGGCTTACGCCACCATTCCGGATCTATTGGAGTATTATTCTATCAACGTTATGAATCCTAAGCTACTGGCCGGACTCTTCATAGGTGCCATGATGTCCTTTCTCTTCTGTGGTTTGACTATGAACGCGGTTGGACGCGCTGCCCAGAAGATGGTGGATGAGGTACGCAGACAATTCCGTGAGATTAAGGGAATACTTACCGGTGAGGCAGTTCCTGACTATGCGAGATGCGTAGAAATTTCCACGCGTGGGGCCCAGAGGGAGATGCTCCTGCCTTCGTTTCTTGCCATAGTGGTTCCTATTCTGGTGGGAATTCTTTTCGATGTTGCGGGTGTGGTCGGATTGTTGCTCGGAGGTTTGAGTTCCGGATTTGTACTTGCCATCTTTATGGCAAATGCCGGTGGAACATGGGATAACGCAAAGAAATACGTTGAGGATGGTAATTTTGGTGGCAGAGGATCCAATGTGCACAAAGCAACAGTTGTAGGCGATACCGTAGGTGACCCTTTCAAGGATACCTCCGGGCCTTCACTCAACATACTTATCAAGCTGATGTCTATGGTTTCCATCGTGATGGCCGGTTTGACTGTGGCAGTCACGATATTGTAAATAATATAAATTGTAAAGAATGATATAACCCCAAAAGTTGAAAACGACTTTTGGGGTTATATCATAAATAGCTACCTCTTATCGATAGCAATCGAACTAGCCGGACAGGAGCAATCAATAGGATACGCTTATGGTGTACGGCACACCGTTAAGAACGCCAATACGACCTGTGTACTGTTGACCATATGAAGTTGCTTCAGTATCTACGGTAGTTGCACAGAAAACAGAAATGTACACTCTGCCGGCAGCAGGTTTTATTATTGTCAAGTCTTTGGCAACACCGTTGCCGACATTGAAATACAAAGAGTTGTCATTGAAAGCAAAAGATTCGGGATTCGCAAATAAGTATAAATCAAATTCTTCCCAACCCTTTTGCGGTGAGATTGTAATTGTAACCTTATCGGTACCCTTCGGAATATTTACTGCAAAATGATGATATTGTCTATCACCGATTTTTGTGAATGCCGGATTGTTCTCAGATGTTGAACACTTCATCTCTCGAGGTTCACCATTTTCAAGAATACCTTTCAATCTCGGACGTCCGTTCCCGTCAAGGGCGTACTTTATCATAGCGGACATTAATTCCAGTCTTTCTCCGGAAACTACTCTTTCAGGATGAGAACCAATGAGAACTACGCGTCCATCATATTCGGAAGCCTTGTATGCCCATCCTGCCACTTCTCTGTGGATGTTTCTTTCAATCTTGAGGGTGTCTCCATCGTAGCGCAAGGTAACCTCGGTGCCCTCAGGTACATTATTTTCCATCCAGGCAAAGCATCCGCCATTGTGCCTTACACTGTCAATTACCATGTCACCGCCGAAGGAATAATATTGGATCAGGGGGGATCCTTTCTCTACAAACAGAGATGTGAAGGACTTATTCAGAGTGGTTCCCCTCGTATAACCGGGCCATATTCCGTAGTACTCCGGAACATCCACTATACCGCTGTCTCTAACGAAACCTTTTGAAGCTATGTATGCGCCGGCACAAGTGCCAAGATAACTGCCGCCTTCAGCAACAAATCGACGTACGTTTTCACGGCCCTTTTCTCCGAGAGAGCGTCCGTGCTGGGTGGCTTTTCCACCGTTCGTGTATATCATTCTGAATCTTGGTGCACCATCAGGATAGAGAAGGATTCCGTTCTCATCAATTTCCGATCCGCAAAACAGTAGGGTCTGATAAAGTGTGTCCAAAGCAGTTAGATATTCGCTTTTAGACGAATTAAACATCTCAATGGACAGATTCAAGTAGTTGGCGGCAGGAAGATCAGGATAAGAGTTGAGAAATATACCTCCGTCAAAGAATATATCTTTGTAATAACCTTTTGCGCGATTCTGTCCAAAAGAGAGGGAGGAAACGAGCAATAAAGTTGTGACTAAAAAATAATACTGTAATTTCTGCATAATGAGGTTGTTACTTCTTATTGGGTTCGTCCAGCTCCAGATGAGGGTTCTTTTTGGCAGAACGTGCAAAGAGAATGGAAATTGTTATGGCAATGAGGCCGAGGCAAATGAAAATCCATTCCGCATTTACTGCTGCTGTTACTTCTTGTTGGGCAAAGAGTTCTGAACCTGCTGTAGCGGTAATAGTGTTTTTGAAAATTCTGCCGACAAAGAGAGGAACGAGGAGCATACCCATATTTTGAATCCAGAATATGAGTGAATATGCTGTTCCGAGATTCTTATCGGGCACGATCTTGGGTACAGAAGGCCACATTGCTGCAGGTACGAGTGAATACCCTGTTCCCAAAAGTGCAATACCGAGATAACCGTAGAAGGGAACACCTGCAGGAGCGAAGCCCACTATAAGGTGTGCTACAAATACCATTACGGAGCCGGTAATCATCCAAATTGTCGCCTTTCCGAACTTGTCAACCAGAACACCGAAAAGGGGAGTGCCGACAACAGTAAAGAAAGGTATCATCGATATCATCCAGGTAGCGGCCTCCAACTCGATGCCGAAACGGGGAATGAGGATGGATGTCGCAAACTTTTTGAATGAAATGATGCAAACATAGAAGAATACACAGAGAAGCGAAATCAGGATAAAGTGTTTATTACTGAGAACCTTAAAAATATCGGAAAATTTAAATTTGTCTTCGTCGGAAGTTACAACCCTGTCTGTAGTACCTACAAGCTTGTCAAATTTGGCGTCCATTGCAACGAAGATGGCCCAAAGGATACCTCCAATCAGGAGTAGTCCTAGCCCGAACAAAGCGGGTTTGCTGGTCTCGCTAAGGGGATACATACCGTTTGCAGCTGCAGAAACGAGTCGGGGAGAGAGTATAAATGCGGTTGCCGTACCGAGTCTGGCTATGGCTAGCTGGAGTCCCATTGCGAGCGCAGTATAACTGCCTTTAAACCATTTGGCAATGGAACGGGTGACGCCTACTCCGGCAATTTCGCTGCCGAGTCCAAAGAGCATACAGCCGATATAGGCCACGGTAAGAGAGTGACCGGAAGCCACAATGGAAGGCGTGGAGATAGCTACATAGACAAGTGCTGCACCGGCAATCATCAAACCTACGAAGATGGATCCTGTTATGCGTACACCCCATTTATCGAGAAGCATACCACATACAATCAGGCCGCCCCATACGCAGAGAAAGGAATAGCCGCCCGCGTAGAATCCATAGTTGGCGGAGTCCCAACCGAGCTCCAGCATTTCCGGATGCTTGAAGATGTGGGAGAGAGTTGAGAACATGTCATCGAAGAAGTAGGATGCAAACATCGGTACCACGAGGCACGCGAGGGCAATCCAGGCCCATCTCTGAATGTTCTTTTTATTGGCTTGAATTCGTTGTTCAGTCATAGATAGTTATTATAAAGTTAATAGTTTTGATTCTTTATTATTTTCTTATGTTGGGTAATTCGAGGCCATAACCTTTGCGACGGTCTTCTGCTTTGAGTAGGAAACTGAAGATGAAGGCAAGCACGCCAAAGCTCGAGAAGATGAGCATTGGAGCGAAATATCCACCTGTATGGAGGAGTACCTTTCCGATGAGAAGTGGTACGAAGCTCAAACCTATGTTCTGCACCCAGAATATAAGACAGTAGGCCGATCCGAGGATCTTTTCGTCAATAATCTTGGGAACGGAAGGCCAGAGGGCTGCAGGCACAAGAGAGAAAGAGACTCCCAGTACTATTATCAGCAGAAACGCAAACCATTTATGAGGGTATAGGGGCAGTAGGAATGCGAAACTCAGGTGACATACTATCATTATGATGGATCCGAGCATAAGCATGGATGCTCCCTTTCCTTTAAGGTCAAGGAAAATTCCAAGAACAGGAGTCAGGACCATTGCCAGGATGGGGAAAAAGCTGAATAGTCGTGAAGCCGTACCTGCATCGATATTCAGAGTCACTTCGAGGAAGTTGGGTGCATATCTCTGGAAGGGGAAAATAGCGCTGTAGTAGAGTACGCAGAGCAGAGCTACAATCCAGAACATCTTGCTTGAAAAAATCTTGCCCAAATCCCTAACTCGGAATTCGTCCTCAGAACTTTTTTCCTCCTTTATGCCGGCTTCAACAAGTTGATTGTCAAGCTTGCGATCCATTACGGTAAATACGAGGAAGAAGATAAGACCTACACACAGGAGTGCGGAACAAAATGCAACGGGAGCAAGTACCGAAGCGTTGTAACGGGCGGCAATGATAGGGGCAAGCCACATTACGGCGAATACGCCCAGACGGGCGATAGCCATTTCAAGACCCATTGCGAGGGCCATTTCCTTGCCTTTAAACCATTTTGCAATAATCTTTGAAACCGTAGTACCGGCCATTTCAGCACCGCAGCCGAAAATCATGAAACCAAGGGATGCCATTTTGGCACTGCTGGGTAGAGCTGTCCACCAGCTGTCGAGCCATGCGCTGAAAGCCGTAGTCTGAAACCAGTCGGTAATACCTATAAACTTGATAGCTGCTCCGATCACCATCAGAGAAGCGGAGAGTGTGCCTGTAAAACGCACGCCCATTTTGTCGAGGATAATACCTGCGATGATAAGGAATCCGGCTACATTCAGTATGTATTCGGATGCAGCGTATGTGCCGAATACTCCGCTGTCCCATCCGAGGGAGTTTTCGATGAGGGATTTGAGCGGGGACATCACATCAACGAACATGTATGCGAAAAACATCATCAGTGAGATGAGAATCAGGGCACTCCACCTTGCTACAAATGAGTCGTTGATCAATTTGGTCAATTTTTCTGCCATAATTATTTATTTTAGGATTTTGCAAAGAAATGTTAAAAATAGTGCATTTCAACGAAACGGCAAAATATAAATTGCACCCTCCAGTTTTATTTCTGCAATTGGAATATAAGTTGTAACTTAGCATGTTATTTCAAAATCCATATATTTATATATTATGACACTTGATGTAGTTCTGGGACTCCAGTGGGGAGATGAAGGAAAGGGAAAAATCGTTGATGTGCTTGCAGATAGATATCCTGTCATAGCTCGTTTCCAAGGGGGACCCAATGCAGGGCATTCTCTTCACTTTGAGGGTAACAAAATCGTACTGCATACTGTTCCTTCGGGGGTTTTCCGCTCGCAAGCCACAAATATCATAGGCAACGGTGTCGTGCTGGATCCCATTATTTTCAAAGGAGAGTGCGAAGCCATCATAAAAATGGGCGTTCCCGTAAAGGATCGTCTTGCCATTTCCAAAAAAGCCCATCTGATCCTGCCTACACACCGCACAATGGATGCGGCCCAGGAGGCAGCCAAAGGAGCGGCGAAGATCGGATCTACTCTTAAGGGCATCACCCCTACATATATGGACAAGATCGGTCGCAACGGACTCAGGGCGGGTGATATCCTTGCACCTGATTTTATCTCCAGATATAACACACTTAAAGATCAGCATATTGAATATCTCAGACAGTATGACTTTGATTATGATCCCATGCAAAATGAAGCTGAGTGGCTTGAGGCCGTGGAGTATCTTAGAAGTTTCAATATTGTTGACAGCGAATATATGGTGAACGAACTGCTCGGCTCCGGCAAAAAAGTTCTCGCAGAGGGTGCTCAAGGTTTGATGCTCGACATTGATTTCGGCTCATATCCCTTTGTGACTTCATCATCTACTGCCTGTGCGGGTGCCTGCATTGGGCTCGGAGTCTCTCCCAAACGTGTGGGTCGGGTATATGGCATTTTTAAATCCTATTGTACCAGAGTGGGCAGCGGTCCCTTCCCGACAGAAATTTTTGATGAGAAAGGTGAAGAGCTTCGTCACCGCGGATTTGAATTCGGTGCTACCACCGGACGTCCCCGCCGCACCGGCTGGCTTGATCTCGTGGCTTTAAAATATGCTATAATGATTAACGGAGTTACCGATCTTATAATGATGAAATCGGATGTTCTCGACACATTTGGCACAATAAAGGTGGCAACATCGTATATAGTGGATGGGCAAAAATGCTCGCAGGTGCCTTACGACTCCTCTTCCAAAGTAATTCCCGTTTATAGTGAGTTTCCCGGCTGGAAGAGAGATCTTACCGGAATACGTGAAGAGGGGGAACTTCCTCACGAATTTATAAGCTATGTGCAATTTATAGAGCAAGAGACAGGTATTCCCATAAAAATTATTTCCATTGGTCCCGATAGGGATCAAACCATAATCAGATAGGACGAATCCGGTGAAATTACTTGAAAAAATAGAATATCCGGCAGATATCAAAGAGTTGTCGATAGAAGAGCTGGAGCAGTTGTGTTCCGAGCTCAGGGAGTATATTGTCAGCTGCTGCGCTGCCAATCCGGGCCATATAGGGGCCAGTCTAGGGGTTGTGGAAATTGCAGTGGCACTTCATAGGGTATTTGATACCCCGAACGATAAAATAGTCTGGGATGTAGGCCATCAGGCATATGCACACAAGATTCTTACCGGCAGGCGTGAAGCCTTTAAGACCAATCGCAAGTCAGGGGGCATCAGTGGCTTTCCCAAGCGTTCGGAGAGCGAGTATGACGCATTCGGTACAGGACACTCCTCCACATCCATTTCAGCAGCGCTTGGCTTAGCTGTGGGAGCGCAGATGCAGGGAAGCAAAGATCATTTTGTGGCAGTTATAGGCGATGGTTCAATGACCGGTGGGCTGGCCTTTGAAGGACTCAATAATGCAGGTTCCCTCAAGACTAATCTCCTGGTGATCCTTAATGACAATCAGATTTCAATAGATAAAAGTATCGGTGCATTGCACAACCACCTTATAAAGGTGACCACCAGTCGCAAATACAATCGGATAAAGAAGAGTATATGGGATCGCCTTGGTGCCGGTAAGATACGTGATCATATTCAACATTTTATAAAATACATTAAAAAGGGCATTTTGCGTAACACCAGCGCAAGCAATCTTTTCGACTCTCTAGGATTTAGGTACTTCGGACCAATGGACGGTAACGATATCGGGCAAATGGTCGATATGCTAGGTCGTCTGAAAGAGATTGAGGGACCCAAACTCCTTCATGTCATAACTAAAAAAGGGAAAGGCTATAAGCCTGCAGAGGAGAATCAGACAATTTGGCATGCGCCGGGCCAGTTTGACCCCGTTACAGGCGCAAGAATCTCTGGCAAGACAGGTGCATCCAAATTCCAGGATGTATTCGGACAGACATTGCTTGACCTTGCGAGAGAAAATGAAAAGATTATAGGCATTACCCCTGCTATGGCTACAGGCTGCAGCATGAACATAATGATGTGTGAAATACCCGACCGTACTTTTGACGTGGGAATCGCCGAGCAGCACGCAGTTACCTTTTCTGCAGGTCTGGCTGCTGCGGGAATGTTACCTTTCTGCAATATCTACTCCTCATTCGCCCAGCGTGCATACGACAACGTGATACATGATGTAGCCCTTCAAGAACTGAAGGTCGTCTTCTGTCTTGACAGGGCGGGCATTGTCGGAGAAGATGGTCCCACTCACCACGGTGCTTTTGATTTTTCCTGCTTCAGACCGATTCCAAATGTGATGATTGCTGCACCTCTAAATGAACTTGATCTTCGCAATATGATGTATTCCGCAACACTGCCGGAGTATGGTACCATTATAATAAGGTATCCGCGAGGTACCGGCAATGGTACCGCCTGGAGGAATGAACCTTTTCAGAGGATTGAGCCGGGACGCGGAGTTATTCTACAGGAGGGGAATGACGTTGCTTTGCTGAGTATCGGAGCCATAGGCCACAATGGTTCTCTTGCAGTTAAAGCAGCGCAGGAGAGGGGGGTCAGCGTGTTCCACTGTGATATGAGGTTTCTCAAACCGATCGATGAGAATATATTGGCGGAAGTATGCTCCAAAGTGAACCGAATAGTGACACTCGAAGATGGCGCACTCATCGGCGGTCTTTACAGTGCGGTGTCGGAGTATGTGGTTTCACATAAGCTTCCCTGTAAGGTAACAGGACTTGGTATGCCCGACAAATTTGTCGGCCAGGGCACACCTGCGCAACTTCACAAGGAGTGCGGATATGATGTTGATGGAATATTAAACGCACTTTTAAATGGCTAAACGCAGGCACGACCATACCAGAGGCATCCATAATATGGGGGGTGAGAGAGATGGCGACTTTCCGGTGTTGACCCACAAATTCTGGGGTCTTCTGATTTTTCTGGCCGTCATCTGGCTCATGTTCTTCTCTACTTTTAAGCTCGGTTCCTACCCTCAGCAATGGATTGAGGCTCTGATGGGAAAATTTTCATTCTTTCTCGGGCAAAAGATGCAGGATGGATGGCTTCTGGATTTTCTTCAAAACGGTATAATAAATGGTATTGGCGCGGTGCTGGCATTCCTGCCTAACATACTTATACTCTTTTTCTTCATATTTCTACTTGAGGAGACGAGATATTTGCCCAGAGCGGCGAAGTTGATGGACAAGTATATGCATGGAATCGGCCTTCACGGCTGTTCGTTCATCCCTCTGCTGATGGGATTTGGATGTAATGTGCCGGCTATAATGGCCACAAGGAGCATAAAGAGGCGCGGGGATCGTATCCTTACTATGATGATGATCCCCTATATCCCCTGTAGTGCGCGTATCCCTACGTTTCTACTTTTTTCGGGGATATTTTTCCCGCGACACAGCACATTGGTGATGATGCTCCTCTATCTGGGGGGTATTCTGACAGGTATCGTAATAGCGCTTATCAATAAAAAGATTTTTTTTAGGGAAAAATCTGAGGATTATGAGACAGAGTTGCCACCACTAAGGATTCCGAACATCCGAGCCGCCCTTAGAGGAATGTGGAGTGCCGCATCGGAATATCTAAAAAAAATTGGTACTGTGGTGCTGCTCGCTGTAGTGATTGTCTGGGCCCTGGATTATTTTCCCATCAATGAGGGTGTTCCGGAAGAGGAGGCCTCTCCGTCCTATTTACACCGCTTTGGTGAGGCAGTGGAGCCTGTTATGGCGCCTCTGGGTTTTGATTGGAAAATGAGTGCTGCACTTATTGCAGGAATTACGGCTAAGGAGTTTATCATCAGTACTTTGGGCGTTCTCTACCAGGAAAGCGACGAGGAGTTGGATACTACTGCGCTTTCGGCAAGGATAGCATCCGACGACAATATAAATCGGGCCAACGCACTTTCTTTTATGGTCTTTTCACTGCTCTATATTCCATGTGTGGCGACTGCTGCCGTCATTCGCCGCGAGAGCGGCAGCTGGAAATGGTCGCTGATTTCCATAATCACCACACTCGTGGTTGCCTGGCTCTTTGCTTTCGTTACCTTCAGGATAGGAAGTCTATTGTGGCAATGAAAAAAATGCATAATTTCCTGAAAAATTTTGCCGATTGAGATAAATGGCATATATTTGCACTCCCAAATTAAAAAGCCGACATAGCTCAGCTGGCCAGAGCAGCTGATTTGTAATCAGCAGGCCGTGGGTTCGAATCCCTCTGTCGGCTCGTTTGAAAGATTGTAACAGCCTGGGGAGATACCAAAGTGGCCAACTGGGGCAGACTGTAAATCTGCTGGCGCACGCCTTCGTAAGTTCGAATCTTGCTCTCCCCACTTTTTTTGTTGATTAGGCGGAAGTAGCTCAGTTGGTAGAGCATCAGCCTTCCAAGCTGAGGGTCGCGAGTTCGAACCTCGTCTTCCGCTCAAGTTGAAATATTGCCAGTGTAGCTCAGGGGTAGAGCGCTTCCTTGGTAAGGAAGAGGTCGAGAGTTCAATTCTCTCCACCGGCTCCAGCAATTAATAACAATATAAAAATAAAATTATGGCAAAAGAAAGTTTTAAGAGAGATAAACCGCATGTAAACATCGGTACTATCGGCCACGTTGACCATGGCAAAACTACTTTGACAGCTGCTATCACCAAAGTATTGGCAAAGCAGGGTCTTTCTGAGGTTAAATCCTTCGATCAAATTGACAATGCTCCTGAAGAGAAAGAGCGTGGTATTACCATCAACACTTCTCACGTAGAGTATGAAACTGCAAACCGCCACTATGCTCACGTAGACTGCCCCGGTCACGCTGACTATGTTAAAAACATGGTTACAGGTGCTGCACAGATGGACGGTGCGATCCTCGTTGTAGCTTCTACAGATGGTCCGATGCCCCAGACTCGCGAGCACATTCTTCTCGCCCGTCAGGTAAACGTTCCCCGTATCGTTGTTTTCCTCAACAAAGTGGACATTGTTGACGATCCTGAAATGATTGAACTCGTTGAGATGGAAGTTCGTGAACTCCTCAGCTTCTACGAGTTTGACGGTGACAACGCTCCCGTTATCCGCGGTTCTGCTCTCGGCGCTCTCAATGGCGATCCTGAGTGGGAGGCAAAGGTTGTCGAGCTTATGGAAGCAGTAGATACCTACATTCCTATTCCTAAGCGTGACAATGAGAAGCCTTTCCTTATGCCTGTAGAGGATATCTTTTCAATCACAGGTCGTGGTACAGTTGCTACCGGCCGTATTGAGACAGGTATTGTAAAAACAGGTGATGAGGTTCATATCATCGGTCTTGGTGAAGCGCCTAGAAAGTCAGTTGTGACAGGTGTTGAGATGTTCCGTAAGATCCTCAACCAGGGTGAAGCAGGTGACAATGTAGGTCTCCTCCTCCGTGGTATCGACAAGAAGGAGGTTAAGAGAGGTCAGGTGATCGCTCACCCCAACACCATCACTCCTCACAGAAAGTTTGAGGCTGCAATCTACGTATTGAAGAAAGATGAAGGCGGTCGTCATACTCCTTTCCACAACAAGTATCGTCCTCAGTTCTTCATCCGTACACTTGATATTACCGGTGAGATTGAACTCCCCGCAGGTGTAGAGATGGTAATGCCCGGTGACAACGTTACAATTAAGGTTGAGCTCATCTATCCTGTAGCTCTGAACGAAGGTCTCCGTTTTGCAATCCGCGAAGGTGGCCGTACAGTAGGTTCAGGTCAGGTTACCAAGATTATTAGCTAATTGACAATACGAATATCAAGAGGGTGACACATATTCGCGCCACCCTCTTGTTGTCATAGGGGAATAGTTCAAGGGTAGAATAGTGGTCTCCAAAACCATCGATGGGAGTTCGAATCTCTCTTCCCCTGCCAATACCGATGGTTACGCGTCGGTATGTTATTAACCGGCAAAACAACCGCTTCCAATTGTTTTTGCCAACAAAATAATAACAATGAGCAAATTAGGAACTTACGTAAAAGAGTCTTACAAAGAACTTACAACAAAGGTTGCCTGGCCGACCTGGAGCAAGCTTCAGCAGTCAGCTATTCTGGTTATGGTCTGCACGCTGATTCTGTCAGTTGTAATCTGGCTTATTGATTTCGTTATCAAAACCATTATGACCGGTCTTTACCAACTGTAATGTTATGAGTGAAATCACCAAGAAATGGTATGTTGTCCGTATAATTGGCAACAAAGAGAAAATCGCCAAAGAATATATTGAAAAGGAGATGGGCAAGGGAATGCTTAAGCATATTACCGATGTCCTCGTTCCTACTGAAAAGTATTTTGTGATTAAAAATGGCAAGCGTGTAAGCGCTGAGCGCAATTTTTTCCCCGGTTATCTCTTTGTGGAAATTACATTCCCCTCTTTCAAGTCGGACAATCCGGATGACGCAGACGAACGTAAGAGGTTTGAGAAGGAAATCCTCGGCATCGCCCAGGATGGCCTCCGCGAGCTTCCCAATATCATCGGTTTCCTTACTGAAGGCAAGGAGAGAGTCATCAACCCTGTGCGCCAGTCAGAGATTGACCGCATAATGGGTCGTGTGGACGAATTGAGTGATCAGGATGGTGAGATCTTGGTACCTTTTGTTGTGGGAGAAGCTGTAAAGATTATTGACGGTCCTTTCAAAGATTTTAGCGGTAATGTTGAGGAGATTCTCGAAGAGAGAAGAAAACTCAAGGTTATGGTAAGAATCTTCGGCAGGAAGTCAGTCATTGAGTTAAATTTTGCTCAGGTAACAAAAGAATAATAAACAAAAGACATTATGGCTAAAGAAATTGCCGGGTTTATTAAACTGCAGATCAAAGGCGGAGCTGCCAATCCTTCACCTCCCGTAGGGCCGGCCCTCGGTTCCAAGGGTGTGAATATCATGGACTTCTGCAAGCAGTTTAATGCCCGCACTCAAGACAAAGCCGGCAAGGTATTACCTGTGGTAATTACCGTTTACAGTGACAAGTCTTTTTCTTTCGTTGTAAAGGAGCCTCCTGTAGCCGTTCTCGTAAAAGAGGCTGCAAAAGTACAGGCCGGATCTCCCGAGCCCAACAGGAAAAAGGTTGCTACCATTACTTGGAATCAAATACGTGAGATTGCCAAGGAAAAAATGCCGGATCTTAATGCATTCACCGAGAAATCAGCAATGAATATGGTAGCCGGTACTGCTCGCAGTATGGGTATCAATGTTGAAGGTGAATTTCCTGCCGATGTACAATAAAATCACCACGCTATGAGTAAATTGACAAAAAATCAGAAGGCAGTAGTTGCCAAAGTTGACTCAGGCAGGCAGTACAAGCTCCTCGAGGCGTGTGCTCTGGTAAAGGAGACTTCCTTCACCAAGTTTGATGCTTCGGTTGAGTTGGCTGTTCGTTTGGGTGTTGATCCTCGTAAGGCTAACCAGATGGTACGCGGCGTCGTGACTCTTCCTCATGGTACAGGCAAGGTAACTCGCGTATTGGTTCTGTGTACACCTGATAAAGAGGAAGAAGCTCAAGAAGCAGGTGCAGACTTTGTTGGTCTTGATGATTATATTGAAAAGATCAAAGGCGGTTGGACTGACGTTGATGTCATTATCTGTACTCCCTCTGTTATGGCAAAAGTTGGTGCTATCGGTCGTATTCTGGGTCCTCGCGGCTTGATGCCGAATCCCAAATCCGGTACCGTAACCATGGATGTCGGCAAGGCAGTTAAAGAAGTGAAAGCAGGTAAGATTGATTTTAAAGTTGACAAACAGGGTATTATCCACGCAGCTATTGGAAAGGTGTCATTTGACGCCCAGAAAATTGCGGAGAATGCCGTTGAAATGCTCAACACCATCATCAAACTCAAACCGCAGGCTCTCAAAGGCACATATGTGAGGAGTATATATCTCTCTTCCACTATGGGCCCTGGTATTAGTGTAGATAGCAAGTCAATAAGTGCTGTTGAATAAAAGATTCGAATGTTATGAGAAAAGAAGAAAAAGCTCAGATTATTGAAACCATAGCAGCACAAATAGCGGAGAACCCTAATTTCTACCTTGCGGACCTTTCGGGTCTCAATGCGGAAAATACATCAAATCTCCGTCGTGCTTGCTTTGAAAAAGAGGTAAAGCTCATCGTTGTAAAGAATACTCTCCTCCATAGGGCTCTCGAAGGCCTGGACGCTGAAGGTAAAGGCATCAACAACGAAGAAATCAAGACTCTATATCCTACCCTAAAAGGCTCGACGGCGATCATGTTTACCGACGTTCCAAGTGCTCCCGCCAAGATTATCAAGGAATTTGGAGCCAGATTCGGCAAACCTGAGCTCAAGAGCGCATATCTTCAGGAGTGTGCATATGTCGGTGCAAATCACCTCGCTACTCTTGTAAATATCAAGTCTCACGATGAACTTATCGGAGATATAATCGGTCTTCTCCAGTCACCTATCAGAAGGATCGTTTCCGCTCTGCAGGAGGCAAAGAAAGAAGTTGCCGAAGAATAGTTTAAATAGTAATAATAATAATTAAAATCAATAAATAATCATGGCAGACATCAAAGCTCTTGCGGAAGAACTGGTTAATCTTACCGTAAAAGAGGTTCAAGAACTTGCAAATATTCTTAAAGAAGAGTACGGAATCGAACCTGCAGCTGCTGCAGTAGTTGTAGCAGCCAGCGAAGGCGGTGCCGGTGCAGCAGAAGCTGAACAGACTGAATTTGACGTAATCCTCATATCAGCCGGTCAGGCAAAACTCCAGATGGTAAAAGCTGTTAAGGAGATCACCGGTCTCGGTCTGAAAGAGTCCAAAGATCTCGTAGATCAGGCACCTAACGCCAAGATCAGGGAGAAAGTGTCAAAGGCAGAAGCTGAACAGGTCAAAGCTGCTCTTGAAGAGGCAGGCGGAGAAGTTGAAGTTAAATAAGACACTCCCCTCCCGATATAGGGACTAAGTAATCCGGGTTTAGAGCCGATGAGGGCTCTAAACCTTTTTGTCGTTTTTTAAGATTTTTTTCACCAACCTTTAAATAATGCCGCAAATATCTAGTAATCAGCGTATTTCATTCGCAACTTCTAAGGCCCTTCTAGACTATCCCGATTTTCTTGAGGTCCAATTGAAATCTTTCCGCGATTTTTTTCAGTTGGACACTACTGCGGATAGCCGTCGTGATGAGGGTCTTTTCAAAGTATTTCAGGAGATATTCCCGATCGAAGACACACGCAACAATTTCACTCTGGAGTTTATAGACTATTTCGTGGATCCTTCACGTTACTCCATCGAAGAGTGTCTGGAAATGGGTTTGACATATAAGGTTCCTTTGAAAGCCAAACTCAAACTATCCTGCAATGACAAGGAGCACGAGGACTTTGAGACTGTCATTCAGGACGTCTATCTAGGTGATATCCCCTACATGACACCCAGAGGCACATTCATAATCAACGGTTCCGAAAGAATCGTGGTCTCCCAGCTGCATCGTTCTCCCGGTGTATTCTTCGGACAGAGCCTTCACGCCAACGGAACCAAACTCTATTCCGCCCGTATCATTCCCTTTAAGGGATCCTGGATCGAGTTTGCAACAGACATAAACAATGTGATGTACGCATACATCGACCGCAAAAAGAAATTGCCTGTAACCACCCTTCTCAGGGCAATCGGCTATGAGAGCGACAAGGATATCTTGGACATATTCGGTCTCGCAAACGAGATTGAGGTCACAAAAGAGAACCTTGAGAAGCATATCGGTTCCAAACTTGCGGCAAGAGTTCTCAAAACCTGGAATGAAGACTTCGTAGATGAAGACACGGGAGAGGTTGTATATATTGAGCGCAACAAGACTATAGTTGACCGTGAAGTAATTCTAGAGGAATCACACATTGAGGATATTTTGGAATCCGGAGCAAGCACTATCCTCATTCACGCTGATGGCGAAGACGCGGAAGAATTCGCCATAATTCACAATACGCTCCAAAAAGACCAGTGCAACAACGAAGTTGAAGCAATATACTATACATACAGGCAGTTGCGTAATTCAGAACCGCCTGATGAGTCAACCGCACGTGACGTGATCGACAAACTCTTCTTCTCCGACAAGAGGTATGATCTTGGAGAAGTAGGTCGTTACAGACTCAACCGTAAACTCAATCTTGACACACCGACCGATGTGCGGGTTCTGACAAAGAAAGACATCATCGAGATCATCAGATATCTCGTCCAACTGATCAATTCAAAAGCGACAGTAGATGATATCGACCACCTTAGCAACAGACGTATCAGGACTGTGGGTGAGCAACTCGCCAACCAGTTCAGTGTAGGTCTTTCACGTATGGCACGTACCATTCGTGAGCGAATGAATGTAAGGGACAATGAAGTGTTCACTCCGATGGAACTCATCAATGCCAAGACACTCTCGTCAGTCATCAGCACATTTTTTGGCACAAGCCAGCTCTCACAGTTCATGGACCAGACCAACCCCCTCGCAGAAATGACTCATAAACGTCGTCTTTCGGCATTGGGACCCGGCGGTCTTTCAAGGGACAGGGCAGGTTTCGAGGTTCGTGACGTGCACTATACACACTATGGACGTCTCTGTCCCATTGAGACTCCCGAGGGACCGAATATCGGTCTTATCTCATCTCTCTGCGTTTATGCTAAGATTAATGACCTCGGATTCATCGAGACTCCTTACCGCAAGGTAAAGGATGGAGTTGTGGATATGAGTGATGATGGGTTTGTTTATATGAGTGCAGAGGAAGAGGAGTACAAGATGGTTGCGCAGGCAAACGTGACCATTTCCGACGATGGTCATATTCTCGATGAACGTATCAAATGTCGTAAGGAAGCCGATTATCCGGTGGTAACTAAAGACCATGTGCATCTTATGGACGTGGCCCCCAACCAGATAGCCTCCATAGCCGCTTCGCTGATTCCTTTCCTTGAGCACGATGACGCTAACCGTGCGCTTATGGGTTCCAACATGATGAGACAGGCGGTGCCTATCATCAAACCCGAGGCTCCCATTGTGGGCACAGGGCTCGAGGCTGCCGTAGTAAGGGACTCCAGGACCCAGATTGTGTCCGAAGGAGCTGGTGAGGTGGTATATGTGGATGCACGCGAAATCCATATAAAGTACGAGCAGTCGGAGGCTGAGAAGTTTGTAAGTTTCAGTCCCGAAATAACGGTGTATAAACTCCCTCAATATCGCAAAACCAACCAAAGTACCTCCATTCACCTCACTCCGGTAGTAAGGAAGGGTGATAAGGTTGTTGAAGGACAGATTCTAACTGAGGGTTATGCCACTCAGAATGGAGAACTCGCTCTTGGACGCAATCTTAAAGTGGCTTTCATGCCCTGGAAAGGTTACAACTTCGAGGACGCCATTGTGATTTCGGAGAAGATTATAAGAGAAGACATTTTCACATCCATACATGTTGACGAATATCTGATGGAGGTGCGCGAGACTAAGCGCGGTCCCGAAGAACTCACAGCTGATATCCCCAATGTCAGTGAAGAGGCCACCAAGGAGCTGGATGAGAATGGTATAATCCGTATAGGTGCCAGTGTGGAGCCGGGCGATATTCTCATCGGTAAAATCACCCCTAAGGGCGAAAGCGACCCTTCACCTGAAGAGAAGCTTCTTAGGGCTATTTTCGGTGATAAGGCCGGTGATGTGAAGGATGCATCCCTCAAGGCATCACCCTCACTCTCCGGTACCATCATAGATAAACGACTCTATGAGCGCGTAACCAAAGACAATTCCCGTCAGGGTAAGCAGGCACTCAAGGATAGAATTCAGAAGGCTAAAGATAGTTTTGAGAAACGCGGTGCAGAGCTCAAAAAGCTCTTCATTGATAAACTCTGGACCCTCGTTTCCGATAAGAAGTGCTCCGGTCTGAACGATCTCTATGGTACCAGTATCATCGCCAAAGGTGAGAAATTTAACCGTACTGCACTTGATATCATAGATTACAATAATATCAATCCCGTGAAGTGGACTTCCGACAAGAAGACCAACGAGCAGATCAAGAAACTCATTAACAATTATCTCCTCGCTTCCAAAGAACTGGATGCCGAATTCAAGCGTGTGGATTACAATCTCACCATCGGTGACGAACTACCTACAGGCATTATGAAGATTGCAAAGGTTTATGTTGCCAAGAAGAGGAAAATCAGAGTGGGAGACAAGATGGCCGGTCGTCACGGCAACAAGGGCATCGTGGCCAAAGTGGTTCGTGATGAGGATATGCCTTTCCTTGAGGATGGTACTTCCGTGGACATCGTACTCAACCCTCTAGGTGTGCCTTCTCGTATGAACCTCGGTCAGATTTATGAAACCGTACTAGGCTGGGCCGGTCAGGAGCTCGGACTGAAGTTCAGTACACCCATCTTTGATGGTGCAACTCTTGAAGATATAACCAAATATACCGACCAGGCAGGTCTTCCCAGATATGGCAGGACCTATCTTCGCGATGGCGGTACCGGTGAATTGTTTGACCAGCCGGCTACAGTGGGCGTAATCTACATGATTAAACTCGGCCACATGGTTGACGATAAGATGCACGCCCGTTCCATTGGTCCTTACTCACTCATCACGCAGCAGCCTCTTGGAGGTAAAGCACAGTTTGGTGGTCAGAGATTCGGAGAGATGGAGGTTTGGGCACTTGAGGCATTTGGAGCTGCGAACATCCTGCAGGAGATTCTGACCATTAAGTCTGATGATGTCAACGGACGTTCCAAGGCATACGAGGCCATAGTTAAAGGCGATCCCATGCCTATACCCGGCATTCCCGAGTCTCTAAATGTGCTCTTGCATGAGCTCCGTGGCTTAGGACTTAATGTAATGTTAGATTAAATCACCGTTTGTTAGAAAATATTATATAATTATGTCATATTACAACAAAGACGCAAAGGTTAAGTCAAATTTCAATAGGATTACCATCGGTCTGGCATCTCCCGAAGAGATTCTTGCAAGATCTTCAGGAGAGGTGCTCAAGCCGGAAACCGTTAACTACCGTACTTACAAGCCTGAAAGGGATGGTCTCTTCTGCGAAAGGATTTTCGGTCCGTCCAAAGATTTCGAGTGCCATTGCGGCAAGTACAAGAGGATACGTTACCGTGGTATTACTTGCGACCGTTGCGGCGTTGAAGTTACAGAAAAAAAGGTACGCAGGGAGCGTATGGGACACATTGAACTTACAGTTCCGGTGGCCCATATATGGTATTTCCGTTCAACACCCAATAAGATAGGCTACTTGCTGGGCATTCCCTCAAAGAAGCTTGAGTCCATCCTCTATTATGAAAGATATGTGGTTATAAATGCAGGTGCTGCTGAAAGCGCTTTTGGTTATAAAGAGTGCGATCTCATCACGGAGGAGGAATATTTTCAGGTACTTGACCAACTTCCGAAGGAGAACCAGCAACTCCCTGATGATGACCCAGATAAATTCCTTGCAGGAATGGGTGCGGAAGCTGTCTATGAACTTCTCAAAAGGATTGACCTTGATGCCATCTCTTTTGACTTGCGCAACAAAGCTGAGAATGAAGGTTCACAACAGCGTAAAGCAGAGGCTCTGAAGCGTTTAAGTGTTATCGAAGCATTCCGCGAATCCAAGGATCTGAACAAGCCGGAGTGGATGATAATGAAGGTTATACCCGTGATTCCACCTGATCTCCGTCCTCTTGTTCCCCTTGATGGAGGTCGTTTTGCCACATCCGACATCAACGATCCTTACCGAAGGGTAATCATACGTAACAACCGTCTTAAGAGACTAATCGAAATCAAAGCTCCCGAAGTAATTCTACGCAATGAGAAGCGCATGCTTCAGGAGGCTGTTGACTCCCTCTTTGATAACTCGCGTAAGTCCAATGCTGTCAAAACAGAGGCCAACAGAACTCTGAAGTCACTTTCAGACAGTCTTAAAGGTAAACAGGGCCGCTTCCGTCAGAACCTCCTTGGAAAGCGCGTGGATTATTCCGCACGTTCGGTTATTGTCGTAGGCCCGGAGCTCAAGATGCATGAGTGCGGTCTTCCAAAACTTATGGCTGCAGAGCTCTACAAACCATTTATCATCCGTAAACTGATTGAGAGAGGCAAGGTAAAGACTGTAAAGTCCGCGAGGAAACTCGTTGACAGGAAAGACGCCGAAATTTGGGAAATTTTGGAAAATGTTATGAAGGGTCACCCCGTGCTCCTTAACCGTGCACCCACCCTTCACCGCCTCGGTATTCAGGCATTCCAGCCTAAAATGATTGAAGGTAAGGCAATTCAGCTCCATCCGCTCGCATGTACTGCCTTTAATGCGGACTTTGACGGTGACCAGATGGCAGTTCATCTTCCTCTCGGCAATGCTGCTATACTTGAGGCACAGCTTCTGATGCTTGGCTCGCACAATATCTTGAATCCCGCCAATGGTGCTCCTATCACCGTGCCTTCGCAGGACATGGTGCTTGGACTCTATTATATCACTAAGGAGAGAGAGGGTGCAAAGGGTGAGGGTATGAAGTTCTATGGCCCGGAAGAGGCTATCATCGCTTATAACGAAAAGATAGTGGAACTTCAGGCCAAGGTACAGGTGCGTCTTCCCATAGATCGTGTAAATCCTGAGAAGGGATATCATATGGTTGATACTACTGTCGGCAAGATCCTTTTCAATCAGCTTGTTCCCCCTGAGGTTGGTTACATCAACGAACTTCTCAAGAAGAAATCACTCCGTGATATAATCGGTAAGGTACTCAAGACATCAGATGTGGCTCGCACAGCGCAATTCCTGGATGATATTAAGGACCTAGGTTACAAAATGGCATTCCAGGGCGGTCTATCATTCAACCTTGGTGACGTTATCGTACCGAAAGAGAAACAGCGTCTTGTGGATGCAGGTTATGAGGAGGTGGAAAGCATTCAGGCGAGTTTCAATATGGGTCTCCTTACCAATAATGAGCGTTACAACCAGATTATTGACGTCTGGACCAAGACCAATAACAATCTGACACGAATCGTTGAGGAACAAATACGCAAAGACAATCAGGGATTCAACCCCGTATTTATGATGCTCGACTCCGGTGCCCGTGGCTCCAAAGAGCAGATTCGTCAGCTTTGCGGTATGCGTGGTCTGATGGCCAAGCCGCAGAAGTCCGGTGCTACCAGTGCTGAGATTATCGAAAACCCTATTCTTGCCAACTTCAAGGAGGGTCTTTCGGTACTGGAGTATTTCATCTCCACTCACGGTGCTCGTAAAGGTCTTGCGGATACCGCACTTAAGACTGCTGACGCAGGTTACCTGACACGCCGTCTTGTGGACGTTTCTCATGATGTGATTATCAATGAGGAGGATTGTGGTACACTCAGAGGCCTTATAGCTACTGCCATCAAGAATAAGGACGAAATTGTGGAGACTCTCAACGAGAGAATTCTCGGTCGTACTTCCGTTCATGATATCTACAACCCCCTGACCGCTGAGAAAATTCTTTCGGCAGGTGAAGAAATTACCGAAGAGGTTGCAGATCTTATCGACACTCTTCCTATCGAAAGTGTTGAGATCCGTTCAGTGCTTACCTGCGAGTCACGTAAGGGTGTTTGTGCCAAGTGTTACGGCCGCAACCTTGCAACCGGCCGCATGGTGGAAAAGGGAGAGGTAGTGGGCGTTATTGCGGCACAGTCTATCGGTGAGCCGGGCACACAGCTTACTCTTCGTACATTCCACGTCGGTGGTACTGCCGGAACCATTACTTCCGATAGTGAAATCATCTCCAAGTATGAAGGAAAACTCGAATTTGAGGATCTCAGGACCATTACTAAAGTGGACGATAAGAGTGAACATACCATCGTAGTAAGCCGTGCTACAGAAATGAAGATTGTACACGATACCACAGGCATTAACCTCTCACAGTACACTATTCCTTATGGTGCGGAACTCTTTAAAGTCCCCGGTGACCTTGTAGCCAAAGGTGACAGGATTTGCAGCTGGGATGCATATAACTCCCTCAACATTTCCGAATATACCGGTACTGTAGTTTATGAGCATCTTATCAACGGTGTTACCTACCGTGAGGAGAGAGACGAAACTTCAGGACATATCGAGAGAGTCGTTATCGAGTCCCGTGACAAGTCCAAGACTCCATGTGTCATCATTGTTGACGATAATGAAAATGTCATCCAGACATACAACCTCCCTGTAAATGCCCATATCATGGTGGAGAACAAGCAGAAGATTGTAGCCGGTGATATTATTCACAAAATTCCCAGGGCAATTGGTAAGTCAGGTGATATCACAGGAGGTCTTCCTCGTGTTACAGAACTTTTTGAGGCCAGAAATCCTTCAAATCCCGCTACTGTATCCGAGATTGATGGTGAGGTTTCACTCGGCAAGGTTAAACGAGGCAACAAAGAGGTTATCATCACCCCCAAGAACGGTGAAAAGAAGGTCTATCTGGTACCCCTCTCCAAACAGATTCTTGTAAATGACAATGACCACGTTAAGGCAGGTACCCCTCTTTCTGATGGAGTAATATCTTCTTCCGACATTCTGGCTATTCAGGGTCCTGTAAAGGTACAGGAGTATATTGTGAATGAGATTCAGGAGGTTTACCGTATGCAGGGTGTGAAGATTAACGACAAACATTTCGAGATTATCGTACGTCAGATGATGCGTAAAGTAGAAATCGTCGAACCCGGTGACACCCATTTCCTCCCTGAACAGCTTGTTGACAAGTGGGAATTCATGGAGGAGAATGACGAAATCTTCGACAAAAAGGTTGTTACCGATGCGGGAGATTCCACCGAACTGCATAAAGGTGAGATTGTTACTCTTCGCAAACTTCGTGATGAGAATTCAATTCTCAAACGTCAGGACAAGAAGCCGGTCATCGCACGCGATGCTACCCCCGCAACCTCAAAACAGGTACTCCAGGGTATTACACGTGCTGCTTTGAGGACCAACAGCTTTATGTCGGCCGCATCATTCCAGGAGACTACGAAGGTGTTGAGCGATGCTGCAATTCGTGGCAAACAAGATACCCTGGAGGGTCTTAAGGAAAATGTAATCTGCGGACACCTTATTCCCGCCGGTACAGGCCAGCGTTCATTTGAGAAGCTGGTTGTAGGCAATATGGAAGATGTCCAGAAGGCACTGAATATTTCAAGACCCCGCAGGCGTGAAAGACCTGTGGAAAGGGAGTAACACATTAAAAACGGCCTCATAATTGAGGCCGTTTTTAATGTGGAGTTATAAGTGTGTAGTGCGTAGTATGTAGTTACTCGGAACTACACATTCGGAACTCAGAACTAAAAAAGCGACTAAGTCGTTTTTTTGAGTTTGTTGAAGCAGTGGCGACATATGGGTTCGTAAATGTCTTTTTCACCAAGTTCAACAAGTTTATCGCTGGAAGAGAGACGGTGTGAATGATTTGCAATGTCGCCGCATCTGACGCAGATTGCGTGTACTTTGGTTACATATTCGGCTACCGCCATCAGAGCCGGCATAGGGCCGAAAGGATTGCCGAGATAATCCATATCAAGTCCTGCTATTATTACCCTGATGCCCTGTGAGGCCAGTTGCTGAACAACATCCACTATGCCCGGATCGAAAAACTGAGCCTCGTCAATGCCTACCACATCCACGTTGCCGGTGAGCAGCAAGATGTTGTTGGATGAATCTACAGGAGTTGAAAGTATGGTGTTCGAGTCATGCGATACCACTTCCGCATCGGAATATCTGACATCTATTTTGGGTTTAAAGATCTCAACATTCAGATTGGCGAATTTGGCTCTCTTTAGACGGCGTATCAATTCCTCGGTCTTGCCCGAAAACATTGATCCGCAGATGACCTCGATAGAGCCCGGATTTTTTGCGCTTTCTATAAACATTTTTCTTACTTTTGCATGGAACTCCAGACAAAGGTAATCAAAAATGTCCAGACTTTATATAGTCCCTACACCAATTGGCAATCTTGAAGATATAACTTTGAGAGCCATAAGAATTCTCAAAGAGGTGGATCTCATTTTGGCAGAGGATACCAGAACAAGTTCGGTATTATTGCGCAAATATGGGATTTCCACCCGGATGGAGTCACATCACAAATTTAATGAGCACAGGACTGTCGCTTCCGTTACAGAGAAAATTATTTCCGGAATAAAAGTAGCGTTGATCAGCGACGCAGGGACTCCGGGAATATCCGACCCCGGTTTTCTGCTGGTAAGAAGTTGTGTTGAGGCAGGCATAGAGGTTGAAACACTTCCCGGTGCTACTGCATTTGTTCCTGCGCTGGTTAATTCGGGTTTCCCCTGTGACAGATTTGTCTTCGAGGGATTTCTTCCTCAAAAAAAAGGTCGTCAGACACGTCTCAAGGCACTTCAGGAGGAGACCAGGACGATGATATTCTATGAATCGCCTTATCGTCTGGCTAAAACATTAAGCCAGTTTGCAGAGTATTTTGGCGCGGAGCGCCAGGCAAGCGTATCGAGAGAGATTTCCAAATTTTATGATACTACGCATCGCGGTACTCTCTCATCGCTGGCGGAATATTTCACATCACATGAGCCCAAAGGTGAAATAGTGATAGTGGTCTCTGCACAATATACGTCCAAGAATCAGGAGCCGGAGAGCTGACAATCGACAATATAGTTAACAAACACTTTTATGAGCAAGGTAGATATGGAAAGAAAAGAAAAAGTGAAAAAGAGCGCAGCATCAGGTGTTATTGCACTTATATTCCTTATTATAGGATTTCAGGCGGCGATTTTCTTTGAAAAGGTGATCAACAGACCGGCTCCGCAAACGGAATCGGAAGAGACTACAGATGTGGTACGCCACCATTCCGGGGCATATGATTCCCTACTGCAACCCTCATCACAGTACTCTCCGGAGTTTATTCCCGGAACATATTCCGGAAGCAAGAACACAGGCAGAAGTAATTCAGTTGCAGATAATGGTCGGCGGACTCGTTTTGGTGGCTATCCTGCCCCTCAAAAGAGTTACAGTAAGCCTGGCCGGCCACCACGAAAAGTGGAGTCATTTTCATTTGATCCCAATACGGTCACTTTAGAGGATCTGGTAAGGCTCGGGCTCTCCGCACGCCAGGCGGAGGTGATCCTAAATTACAGAAACAAAGGCGGAACATTTCGTATAAAAGAGGACTTCGCCAGAATGTATGTGGTGTCGGATACTTTGTATCAGCGTCTGGAGCCATTTATCGACATACCGAAATTGGAACTCAATACTGCGGATAGTGCGGCGTTGGTCACACTCAAAGGCATAGGACCTTATTATGCGCGTAGGATTCTAGAATATAGAGAACGCCTGGGCGGATTTTTTAATCCGCAGCAATTGATGGAGATTGATGGTATAGACCGGGAGCGTTACGATGGTTTCGCCTCTTCGATTCAAGCTGACAGCAATCATATAAAGCATTTTGATTTCTGGTCTTTGACAAAAGAAGAACTAAGCGCACACCCTTATGTCGGGTCCTTTGCCGCAAAGGGTATACTTCGTTACCGCAGTGTCACCGATACGTCACAATGGAGTTTTAGTGATCTTGTGCGCAATAATATACTGACTCCTGACCGGGGTTCAAAACTTTCAAAATACCATAAATAATCTTTATTACAGGGGACAGACGAATTTTTTGTTTACCTTTACACGCGATTTTTGTTAAAAACAGTAAAAAATGTTGGAATGCAGATCCGTCACCAAAAAGTTCGGTGACTTTAAGGCTCTTGACAATGTCTCGATAGAGGCGGGAAAGGGGCGTGTTTTCGGTTTACTGGGTCCGAATGGAGCCGGTAAGACAACCCTCATCCGTATCATCAACCGTATCACCATCCCTACTGAAGGTGAAGTTTTCTATAACGGTAAACTGATGAACGACGAAATAGTACGTGAAATAGGCTATCTGCCGGAAGAGCGCGGTCTCTATAAAAAGATGAAGGTAGGGGAGCAGGCAATCTATCTTGCACGTCTGAAAGGACTCTCCATAGCGGAAGCAAGGAAAGAACTCAAAGAGTGGTTTGTCAAATTCGGCATCCGCAGCTGGTGGGATAAAAAGGTGGAAGAACTCTCAAAGGGCATGGCTCAGAAGGTGCAGTTTATTACTACAGTGCTCCACAAACCCTCCTTGCTAATACTGGACGAACCCTTTGCGGGTTTTGATCCGGTCAATGTGCAGCTCATCAGAGACGAAATCATTAGGATGAAAGATGAGGGTGCTACCATAATCCTTTCTACCCATAATATGGAATCGGTTGAGGAACTCTGCGACGATATAGCACTTATCAACCGTGCTAAATTAGTGGTATCGGGTCCTACAGGACAAATTCGTGAAAAATATGGCTCCAATCAGGTAGAGGTGCTCTATCGCTCCTCTCAACCTCTTGCCACCTGGTCCAATTATTTCACCATTTCAAAGGATGAAGAATATAAACATCTGAGAAGAGCTATACTCGATGTTAGTGAAGGCGCAGGATCGCAACAGATCCTTCCGGAATTACTGGGTGTTGTGGATATTGTTTCCTACAAGGAACTTGTTCCGCGAATGAAAGACATTTTTATTAAACTAGTAAGCGAAAAATAGGAGGCAGCCATGAATCTAAATAAGATAGGTATAATATTGGGACGCGAATATTCGGTACGCGTCAAGAAAAGATCATTCATTCTGACAACTATCCTTACTCCCGTTCTACTGGCTGCACTCTTCATCGTGCCCACCGTACTGATGTTTGTGGGCGGCAAGGATACGGAGAAGGTTATGGTACAGGACGGGTCAGGCATAGTGGTCCCTTATCTCGAAAGCAGTTCTACCGTAGAATATGTCGTTGCGCCTGAAGGAGCTACTTTGGAGCAGCTAAAGTTAGATTTCAATAATCTGGATGTATATGCGCTCGTGGGGATCTCCGAGCTTGACTCTGCCAACAACGTAAAGGTGGTGGCCTACTCTGCTGAGCCCTTAAATGTGGATATCAAGAGCGATATTTCGAGTAAAGTCAACAAAGCCGTGGAGTCAATGAAACTCTCACTTTACAATATCTCCGATCTGGATCGTATTCTTGCAGAGGTGAAAACCGATGTGCAGATCACAACCCTGACTCTCACCGATGAAGGGGAGAAAGAGGAGTCGGCTGAGATCTATATGGCGCTCTCATACATAATGAGTTTGTTGATTTATATGTTCATCTTTATGTTTGGCAATATGGTGATGCGCGGAGTGATTGAGGAGAAAAGTGGGCGTATAGTTGAGGTGATTGTTTCCTCAGTAAAGTCGGTGGAGTTGATGATAGGTAAGATTTTAGGAATTGCCCTCGTTGCTTTGACACAATTTTTGATATGGGTGGTGCTCACTCTGGTTCTCGTTGCGGTGGCAGGTTTTCTGATGGGTGGAGATATCGTTGGGACTATGGAGACAGCAGATGTAGCCGGCATGGGCTCTATCCTGAAGGGCATATCTGAGATAAGGTTCGGCTATATATTAACCTGCTTCTTAATCTATTTTGTACTCGGATATTTGCTATATGCCGGTATGTTTGCAGCAGTGGGTGCGGCAGTGGACAATGAGGCGGATACGGGACAGCTTTCCATGCCTGTAACCATTCCTCTAATTATAGGCCTATTCCTTATGCTTCCCACTTTCCAGAATCCCACCGGCCAGCTTGCTTTCTGGGCTTCCATCATACCTTTCACCTCTCCTATGGTGATGATGGCGCGCATTCCTTTCGGTGTGGTGCCCTTCTGGGAGCTTGCTCTCTCTATACTTCTGCTACTGGCAACTTTCCTTCTTATGGCCGTGATTTCGGCTAAGATATATAAAGTGGGTATACTTACCTACGGCAAAAAGGCCTCCTTCAAAGATCTCTGGAAATGGATCAAGACAAAGAATTAGAACAATGAATATCAGAAGAATCTTTGTTACCGCATTGCTGTTGCTTGGGATTACCGCAGCGCACGCCCAGATCAAGTATAGCTGGACGACAGTCGCTATGGATGCAACCTGGGGTGATATTAAGGATTTTACAGCTACCAAAATAATCAGCAAATATGAACCGATGGTAGCTCCGTTGATGGAAATCATAGGCTATTCCGAAGATGAATATGATAAGGGCATTCCCGAAGGTCCTCTTTCCAATTTTGCCGTGGATGTAATCCGTGCAGTTGCCGAGAAGGAGACCGGCGCTAAGATAGATGTGGCCATGACCAACTTCGGAGGTATCCGCACCTCTCTCCCGAAAGGAGCAGTGAGGGTTTATGATATTTTTTCAATTTTTCCATTCGACAATTATCTTGTGACCTTTGATATTTTAGGAGCTGATTTGGACAAATTTCTAAGAAATATGGCCTCACGTGGTCGTGTTGAGGCGTTGAGCAATGTGCAGGTGATATTTGACGGACGGACACTCGAGTCGCTCACGGTTGGAGGCGAACCGATTGATCCGGAAAAAATTTATAGGTTTGCTACCATAAATTTTCTGATGGATGGCGGTGACAGGTTGAGTGTAGGCGGTTATGCCACAAATATTACTCATTTGGAGAATATTTTCATCCGTGACGCCATTGTGGATTATATTAGGGAGATGACTGCACGTGGTGAAATCATTTCTCTTAAAAATGATGGTCGCGTGATTGTAAAGAATATGGAGGACCCCCGAAGATGAGACATAATATCATAAAATATGCTTTTCTGTGTGTTGCATTAACTGCAATGACGGTATCCTGTTCGCCCAGACACCTTGTAATACTTCATACCAACGATACTCACAGCCAGATAGAGCCGGTAAGGGTTGGTCGTGACCGTGATAAAGGTGGCGTGGAACGCCGTCTGCAGTATATCAATGCCGTAAGGGATGAGGTAGGTCGTCGCAATGTCCTGTTGCTAGATGCCGGTGATTATAATCAGGGTACACCCTATTTTACGGTGGCAAAGGGAGATCTGGAGATTGAACTTATGAATGCTCTCGGATATGATGTGGCAACTTTGGGTAACCACGAGTTTGACAATGGTCAGGAAGAGCTTGCAAGACGTCTCTCATCAGCTGAATTTATCACCGTCACCTGCAATTACGACTTCTCCGGCTCGGTTTTGAAGGATTATGTCAAGCCTTACACCATTGTTCGCCGTGCCGGATTGAAAATCGGCATAATAGGCGTGACATCATACCTTGAGGGAGTTGTACTCAACAGCCATCTTGACGGTCTTGTGCGTCTGGACGCAATCTCAGAGGTCAATAAATGGGCTGACTGGCTCAAACATGAGAAAAAATGTGACCTGGTAATTCTTCTGTCTCATTTTGGACATCAGGGCGGCACAATGGAGCATCCTTCGGATATTCTTATGGCACAAAACTCAAAAGATATAGATATTATCATTGGAGGTCACTCCCATACTTTTCTCAAGAATGCCGTAGAAATAGAAAACCTTGCCGGTCGCAAGGTAGTTATTACCCAATGCGGAGGGCAAGGTGTAATCGTGGGCAGAATGGATATCCCTACTCCCGTTCGACCTTAAGCTGCTGAATGGAATTGACTCCGTCAGTAGTCTTGACGTAGAGTATCACTCTGAATTTTTCGCCACCTGCGGTTAGTGATCCAACCGCATATTTCATAGGGGCCTTGCCACTCTTGTGGATTATGGTGAACTTTTTGGGGGTATAGTTGGTGAAAAAGTTCTTAATGATAAGACGTGCCTGATTTCGGGTACAGTTGTTGATGGCACCCAAAATATTTAATTCAAGGTTGTCGGCAAACCAGGCGGAGAGTTTTTCATAGTCGCCAGATTGGATATATTTGCCGATAGGGGTGAATACATCCTGCTCGGTGTTGCTTTGGACATTGCTCTTGGAAGTCCTCATAAACTGCATTGACTGAGCCGGTGCAGCAAGAGAGAATATCCCGAACATTGCCAAGAGTAAAATCTTCTTCATTTGGCGTTATAGGTTTAAGAAATAATAAAACTGCTTATTTATTGTAAACGAGCAAAAATCAAGCCATCGAACGAAATAATCCCCCTAAAAATGTTATTTTTGTAGTATGAAAGTCAAACTTCTCCTTGTAGGCAAGAGCGTGGAGGGCTGGCTCCAGTCAGGAATCAGACTCTACACCAGCCGTCTAAAGCATTATGTGCCTTTCGAAATGACGGTTATCCCCGAACTGAAACAGACATCGGCGCTCTCTGTCGAACAAATCAAGGAGAGGGAAGGGGATCTTATACTTGCCGGACTTAAGAGCTCGGATGAGGTGATCTTGCTTGATGAGCGCGGCAAGATGTACTCTTCGGAGGATTGGGCACGACATTTGGAGCAAAAAATGACATACGGATCCAAAGACCTGGTCTTTGTGATCGGAGGCGCATACGGATTCTCAGAAAAAGTCTATCAACGTGCTGATGGAAAATTATCCCTTTCACAGATGACTTTTTCCCATCAGATGGTGCGCCTGATTTTTGTTGAACAATTATACAGGGTATTTACTATTATTAAAGGCGAGCCATACCACCACAAGTGAAAGGATTAAGGAGTATATATAAGCGTATTGCGGGAGCCGGTAACAAATATCTCACGGTATTGATGGCGGTTCTTGCAATCGTGTTTGCCGTCATTTCCTTTGTTGGCAGTACAGGTACATATAATCTCCGCCGTGAAGTGCGCAAAGTACAAAAGCAGGTTCATAATCGGCAACACATGATCGAAAAATATGCTCACCGTGCTATCAATACACCTGATGACCAGTGGGTGGATCTTAGAGACTTGCCGGATGATATGGTCATTTATAAATATGTCGCCGATACTCTCCAGTCCTGGGCCAACCAGTTCCCGATAAGCAATGATGAAGTGGATGCTTACGCCTTTACATACCGCCTCCATTATCTTAGTAATGCCAACCTTTTCAGTTCACCGCTGGCTTATTTAGGGCTTGAGGAGCAGTATGTCAATCTAGGCTCGGCTTGGTACATAGTCAATACCTATATTTCCCCTTCCTATCGTACAAAAGTCATAACCGGTATTCTGGTAAAAACAGAATATCTGGATGACAAGGGTCTGAAAAACTACTCAAATAAGAAACTTCGTATCGGTGCAGGTTTTGATCCGGTAAGCGTCAACGTGGATGATGCCGGTGTTGTATATGGTATTGAGGGTCTGCCGCTTTTCTCATTGGTTTCCGAGAGTCCGAGTCTTGTAAGGAGTGCAAATCTCACCCCGATGTGGATTTCGATGCTTTTTGCGGTGTTGGCTCTCTTCTTGTTCCATATAAAAAACCGCAGTTGGTTGTCACTTTTGATAACGATTATTGCCCTTCTGGCGTTTAGGGTAGTGGCATTCATCGTAGTGGGTCTTAATGAGATGTCAGGAGATATATTTTCGCCGATTTATTATGCGGATAATCGCTTTTTTGACTCTCTGGGCAATTTTTTACTCAATAATGTCTTAGTTGCCCTTCTGGCCTATGCCGTATTTATAACCCGCCTCCAGATCGTCAAGCACATAAAGCGATCCGGTAAGACTATGAGGATTGTGCTCTCCGGGGTAGCCGTATTAGTGACTTTTCTTTTGGTGCTCTATATCCATTTGACGCTTCGTTCGCTGGTCATTAACTCAAATATTGTCCTGGAGCCCTTTCGAATTGACGAGCTTTCATGGTATTCCATTTTAGCTTATTTTTCTTCGGCTATGATATTTCTGGGGCTGCTGCTAATGCTGCAGCTACTGGTGCTGATTTTCCGCAACAGACGGACTTTCTCACTCTTGAGTTGGTTCAATATGACGCTCTATGTGTTGGTTATTTCGCTTTACTGCGTTACGATGATAGTGATCTACGGTTTTGAAAAGGAGTATGAGATAAATCGTGTCAGAACCAATAAACTTGCGATGGAGCGGGACCTGAGTCTCGAACTACAGTTGCGCAGCGTTGAGGAGACCATAGCCCATGACCCTATTATTGCATTGTTGACAGCGGTTGACAGGCGCGAAGTGATTCGCAGTCGTTTGCTTGAACGTTACCTGTACCGTAATATTGCTCATAAATATAATATAGAACTGACCGTTTGTTCCCCTAATGACTTGTTGGATTTGGGTCATGGTAGTGAACTGGTGCAATGCTATCCCTTCTACCAGGACCAGATAACGAGGTTCGGAACACCGCTGGCGCCTAATTCGAGATTTTACTATATTAACAAGTACAATGGTCTGACTTCTTATCTGGGCTTGTTTACATTCTTCGATCCTGTGAGCTCGAGGGTCACCAGACTCTTTGTGGAAATTGATTCCAAATACTCTTCAGAGTTAGGAGGTCTGCCGACCCTATTGAGTGGAGATGATAATTTTAGTGACCTGCAGATTCCGCGCAATTATTCTTTTGCAAGATATAGCAATGGGCGTATAATTACTTATAGAGGCGATTATGAGTATCCTGTAATCTTTGATGAGAGTTGCCCTGACGGGTATTCAATGCAAATTAAAAAAGGTTACGTCCACTTTATAAATAAGTTTTCATCTGATGAAATCACACTTGTGAGCCGTCCCAGTCACAAGTTTTTCTCAAATGTGGTCTCATTCTCATATATAGCCATTTTCTTCGGACTCTTCTTCGCCATAATGACATTCTGGGGGAGAGATAGTAAGCTCTTCTCTCTTCCCAAGAATTCAATCAAGAGAAAGATCACCATTATCATTACCTCGGCGATGATCTTCTCCATCCTCTTCCTTGGAGTAGCCAGCATCCACTATATCAGCAGACTGAACAGAACCGGCAACGAACGTGAGATGGACGAGAAAATCACTACCGCCCGCAGTGTGCTGTCAGAGTATTGTAAATATGCAAACGTTTACAGTCAGGTACAGTCCTTGGAGTTCTATACCGCGATGGATGAACTCTCAAAAGTGATCATAACCGACATCAACCTTTATGACACCCACGGAGGTCTTATCCGTACCACCCAGCCTGATATATACGAACAGTTCCTGATGGGTAAACGTATGAATGCCAATGCATATCACGAGATTGCGCACAACAACGCCCTTAAATATACCACAATGGAGGAGGTGGCCGGAATGAAGTACTTCTCAGTCTATGCGCCGCTCTTCAACAATCAAGGCTCCATGGTGGCCATTATCAACCTCCCTTATTTCTCCCGTTCGGCAGATATGCTGAGTGCGTCGTCCTCAATGATTGCCACTATCATCGACATTTACCTTGTATTGATAATTCTTGCCTTCATAATAAGTGTGCTGCTCTCCAACTCTCTTTCCAGACCTCTGGTAGAGATTAAGGAGAGGATACAGGGATTGACCACATCATCCAACAGGAATAGATATATTTCCTACCACAATAACAGAGACGAAATAGGAGTGCTGGTAAGTGCCTACAATAAGATGGTGGATGATCTCGACCAGAGTAGACAGCAGCTGGCACAGGCCGAACGTGAGCAGGCCTGGAAAGAGATGGCTCGTCAGATTGCGCACGAGATAAAGAATCCTCTTACCCCGATGAAGTTACGCATCCAGTACCTGATTAGAATGAAGGAGGAGGGACGCCCGGGATGGGAAGAGCAGGTAGAGCCTACTCTCAACTCTATTATGGGACAGATAGCCAATCTTAGCGAAGTGGCGAATGCATTCTCGTCATTCTCAAGATTCTATAACGAAGAAGTAGTGGATGTGAATCTGAATACGGCTATTTCCGAGCAGGTGTTTTTCTTTGATACCAATGACGATATCAACATTGAAATCCGCAACAATGTTCCCGAGCCTGTGGTCTCCGCCAGAAAACAACAGCTCTCCCGAGTCTTTGTCAACATCATACAGAATGCCATTGAGTCAATTCAAAATTCACAAGGGACAGGAAATATTCTCATCATGATCGATGCTGTGGAGCATGAGGAAGGACTTTATTACAAAGTGAATTTCGAAGATGACGGTCTGGGAGTCGCCGAAGAGCATATGGAGAGACTTTTCCATCCCAATTTCACTACAAAAAGCGGAGGTACCGGTCTTGGACTCGCTATCTGTCGTAACATCATAGAGCAATCCCAGGGCACGATATCTTACTCCAGATCATCTCTGGGAGGAGCTTGCTTTACAATACTTCTTCCTGCCAAAAAATCTATTTCTTTCTGAGGTAAATCTGAATTGTACAACCGCTGAAATCGAAATGCTCCCGGAGTCTGTTTTCAAGAAATCTCTTGTAAGGATCCCTCACATATTGGGGTAAATTGCAGAAAAAAGCAAATGAAGGTGACTGCGTAGGTAGCTGAGTCACATATTTTATCCTGATATATTTGCCTTTCCAGGCGGGGGGAGGATAGTTTTCGATTTCGGGAAGCATTACTTCGTTTAGTTCGGAAGTGGGGATTTTCCTCGAATAATTGGAATAGACTGTGGCCGCTGCATTGAGCACATCAAGTATCCTCTGCTTATTGGTTACGGATGTAAATATAATTGGAACGTCGCTAAATGGAGCAATGCGCTTTTTGATCACTTCGGTAAACTCTTTCATCGTGTTGTTGCCTTTTTCCACCATATCCCATTTATTGACAACTATCACACAACCCTTTTTGTTTCGGGCGATGAGGTTGAAAATGGCCATATCCTGAGCTTCGATGCCGGTTGAGGCATCAACCATCAGCACACATACGTCGGAATTTTCTATGGCCCTGATGGAACGCATCACCGAATAGAACTCCAGATCCTCTTTGACACGGGTTTTCTTGCGAAGTCCCGCCGTGTCTATGAGCATGAATTCATGCCCGAATTTGTTGTAATAGGTAGAAATTGAGTCGCGTGTGGTACCGGCAATCGGAGTTACGATATTGCGTTCTTCACCCAGAAATGCATTGACGAGTGAAGATTTACCCACATTGGGCTTACCCACTATGGCTATACGTGGTATATTGGCATAGGGATCATTCCGGACGGTGTCTTCCTTGGGAAGCAGTTCCACAATTCTGTCCAGCAGGTCGCCTGTACCGCTGCCATTGGCAGATGAGATGCACCAGGGATCACCCAGTCCGAGAGCATGGAATTCGTGCGCTCCATACATCTTCTCACCGGTATCAACCTTATTGACGGCAAGAACGACCGGTTTATTACTCTTGCGTAGCAGACCCGCAATCTCAGCATCAAAGTCGGTGATACCGGTGCCCACCTCCACAACAAAGAGGACGAGATCGCACTCTTCTATGGCAATCATCACCTGTTTGCGTATTTCGCTTTCAAATATGTCATCGGATTTGGATGTGAATCCTCCGGTGTCTACCACTGAAAATTCGTTGCCGCACCATTCACAGGTACCATAGTGACGGTCACGTGTCACGCCCGCGGTCTCGTCGACTATTGCCTGCCTCATACCCACGAGGCGATTGAAAAGGGTAGATTTCCCTACATTCGGTCTGCCTACAATTGCTACCAGATTCATATTGATACCTATGTTAGATCGCCGGGGTGGCGTATGCTATAATATCTTCCTTGGTGATTTTCGGTCCGCAGAGAATCATAAGACGTTCGGTGACATTACGGAGTTCGCGTATGTTACCTCTCCACGGGAGTTTATTCAGTTCCTCATAGGCTTCGGGAGTTACTTTCTTGGGAGCAATGCCCATTTCCCGGCTTATCTGCTTTATGAAATGTTCCACCAGAAGAGGAATGTCTTCGATGCGTTCGGCAAGTGTGGGCACATGGATCAGAATAACGCTCAGACGGTGGTAAAGGTCTTCTCTGAAATTGCCTTTATTGATCTCCTCAGTAATGTTTTTGTTGGTCGCGGCCACAACCCTGACATTGACGGTGATGTCCTTGTCGCTGCCAACTCTGGAGATTTTGTTTTCCTGGAGCACTCTAAGTACCTTAGCCTGTGCAGCAAGGCTCATATCTCCGATTTCGTCAAGGAAGAGAGTACCGCCGTCGGCCTGTTCAAATTTACCTTTGTGCTGTTTTACAGCGGAGGTAAATGCTCCCTTTTCGTGTCCGAAAAGTTCGCTCTCGATAAGTTCGCTGGGGATGGCCGCACAGTTGACCTCAATAAAGGGAGATGAGGAGCGCAAACTCTTCTCGTGAAGGCGTCTGGCTACAAGCTCCTTGCCCGTACCATTGGATCCGGTGATTAGAACCCTGGCCTCAGTGGGAGCCACTCTGTCCACGATATCCTTGATGTGTTTGATGGCTGCCGATTCACCTATGATCTCATATTTAGCGCTGACTTTCTTCTTGAGAATGGTGGTTTCCTTTACCAGTTGAGTCTTGTCGGTGGCATTCTTGAGAGTTATGAGGATTCTGTTGAGGTCAAGCGGTTTTTCGATGAAGTCGAATGCACCTTTTTTTATGCACTCTACGGCCGTATCTATGGTGCCGTGGCCGGAAATCATGATTATGGAGGATTCGCAGCCTTCTTTGGCGAGGGTGTCAAGCACCTCAATTCCATCCATTTTGGGCATTTTGATATCACAGAATATGGCATCGTAGTTACCGCTGAGGGCTGCCTCCACACCTTCTTTGCCGTCACAGGCCAACGCCACGGTGTGATTGTCCATTTCGAGGATATCTTTCAGAGCATTGCGGATACTGCGTTCGTCATCAATAATCAGGATTTTCATGAGGGTTATATATTTTTGTGAAAGACAAAGATAGAGTTTTTTTGTCTATTTTTGTATTTTCACACCAAATGAGAGAGATATGATTATTGCAATTGACGGCTATTCTTCGACGGGCAAAAGCACATTTGCCAAACTCATTGCAGCTCGTCTGGGACTGATATACCTCGATTCTGGGGCTATTTATCGAGCGGTCACCCTTTTCGCGCTGCAGCGCAGCTATATTGCAGGCAATGTTATAGATACTGCCTCTCTTGAACAAGATCTTGCCGCCGGCAAGGTGAAGATTTCCTACAACAGAGATAATCCTGAGGGTAGGGCTGAAATCTGTCTCAACGGGGTAAATGTCGAGTCTCGCATACGCTTGCTCGATGTCTCGGCTAGTGTTAGTCCGGTAGCGACGCTTCCTTTCGTCCGCAATTTCGTGGACTCACTTCTTCGTGGCTATGGCCCTCTGGGAGTTGTAATGGATGGACGTGACATCGGCACTGCAGTTTTCCCGGAGGCGGATCTGAAGATTTTTATGGTTGCAGACGCTAAAATCAGAGCGCAGAGACGTGTTGATGAGTTGGTCTCTAAAGGTGAGAAGGCTAATTTCGATGATGTTTACCGTAATGTACTCGACAGGGACTATATTGACTCACACCGTGAAATGAATCCCCTGCGTCAGGCTGAAGATGCAGTGGTGCTGGATAATAGCTATATCTCGGTCGACCAGCAGATGATCTGGTTGGGCTGGGTACTCAAGGCCAAGTTTAATATGGAGTTCTGATGAATGTTACACTGGAAATAGATCCTTCTTCCGGCTTCTGCCCGGGGGTAGTAAGAGCGGTCCGGCGAGCTGAAGATTATCTTGCTCTCCATGATACCCTGCACTCCCTGGGCCCCATAGTGCACAACTCTCTCGAGATCAACCGCCTTAGAGCCAAGGGACTACGGATCGTGGATATAGATTCAATGGAGAGCATTTCGGGTAGCGTGCTCCTGATTAGGGCACACGGTGAGCCCCCTTCCACTTATGAAGCGGCAGCTGCCAGGGGAATCACTCTGATTGATTGTACCTGTCCGGTGGTATTACGCCTCCAAAAGGAGGTACGCAAGGCTTTTCTTCGGATGGAGAGTGTGGGCGGTACAGTGGTAATCTTCGGCAAGCATGGGCATGCTGAAGTCAATGGCCTTGTGGGGCAGACTGAAGGGCGTGCGGTGGTCATAGGCAGTACTGATGATATTCCCGCTGTGGACTTTTCCAGGCCGATAGAGCTCTTTTCTCAGACTACGAAAGACCCTGTGGAGTATGAAGCCATAGTGGAGATCATGAGATACAAGGGAAAGGATGTGACGGTGCATAATACCATCTGTGCGCAGGTGAGTACAAGACACGAGTCTCTGGTGAACTTTGCGCGAAGTCACTCGATGATACTCTTCATCAGCGGCAAGGAGAGCTCCAACGGTAAAGTGCTATTCGACCTTTGCAAAAGTGTCAATCCCCGTTCCTGGTGGATAGAGGAAGCCTCTCAGGTGGATCCTGCCTGGATTCGCGACGGCGACACTATCGGCATCTGCGGTGCCACTTCCACTCCATCGTGGCAATTGGAAGAGGCAATGGCAAGCCTATCTTCAAGATTGAAATAAATTCAGTATATTTGTAAGTTAAATAATTTTGGGACTATTTTTCAATTATTTATATACTTTTTATGGCAACAACAGCAGATTTTAAGAACGGACTCTATTTGAATTATAACGGGAAACCCTGCTCTATTGTATGGTTCCAGCATGTAAAACCCGGCAAAGGCCCTGCTTTTGTCAAAACCAAGCTTCGTAATCTCGAGAATGGACGTATCCTCGAGAATACCTTCACCGCAGGTGAGAAAATAGAAACCATAACAGTTGAGCACCGCACTTACCAGTTCCTCTATGCTGATGAGGATGGTTTTCACTTCATGAATACGGAGACTTACGATCAGGTCCATCTTGAGAAAGATATGGTTGAGAATAACGATCTCATGAAGGATGGACAGACGGTTCAGATGGTTTATTTCGCCGAAGAGGAGAGGTATCTCACTTGTGAACTTCCCACATATGTCGAGTTGGAGGTGACTTACACCGAACCCGCCGTCAAGGGTGACACCGCTTCTACCAATGCCTTGAAGGCTGCCACTCTGGAGACGGGAGCTGAGATTATGGTTCCCCTGTTCATCAACCAGGGTGACCGTATCAGAGTTAATACCACTGACAGGTCATACGGTGAAAGGGTAAGGTAGTTTTAATATGATTTAACCTTTTACACACATGCGCAAACTATTTGTAATATTGATGTCCATATCCGTGGTATGCGGATGTGGGCGTTTTTCATCTTCCGATCCTTCGGTCAATATAACGGAAGATGAAAGAGAGGCGAGGATCGCCATTGATTTTTCCCGCGACAGCAATTACATTGTCAACTATCTGAAACTTTATTATCCGGAACTGACAGCAGAACAAGTAGCTGCCTGGGAGGCCACAAATGCCCTCGAGCATAAATATATCGATGGACAGAAGCGTTATTTCCGCAATGCGGGACGCAATCTTTTCCGTATTGATAAGGAAGCGAAAAAAGTATACGAGCAAGTTGAGGGAGTGCAGGTGGATCAACTTCACCTATTTCTGGATGGCTATAATAAAGAGGTTATTAAGGTCGCAAGAGAACAGAAGAAAAGTCTTGTGCTTCCTGTCACAATGACTATCAAGTATACTCTGACTGTCAAGCCAGATGTCGTACCCGACAGTACGGTACTGCGTGCCTGGATGCCTTATCCCCGTGAGGATCAAAACAGCGTTAAAGATGTTCGCTTGATTTCCACCTCTGAGCCGGAATACAAGATTTCTTCGGACAAATATGTTCACAAGAGCATTTATATGGAGAAAATTGCGGTTGCCGGACAGCCGACCGTCTTCTCATACGAACTCTCTTTCAAGGGTTACAACGAGTGGTATGACTTCAATCCTGAGGATATAAAGCCCTACGACATCGACAGTCGCCTCTATAAGAAGTACACAGCTGAAAGGGCTACCCATGTCATATTCAGCGACCGTATAAAGAAGATTACCGATTCCATCATAGGCACGGAAACCAATCCTTACATTAAGGTTAAGAAGATCTACCGCTGGATTGCCGACAACTATCCCTGGGCCAGTGCCCGTGAGTATTCCACTGTGGAGAATATTCCCGAGTATGTGCTTGATAACAATCATGGTGATTGTGGTCAGGTAGGACTTCTATTGATCACTATGGCACGTTATGCCGGAGTGCCTGCAAGATGGCAGAGCGGCTGGATGCTTCACCCGAATAGCGTCAATATGCACGATTGGCTCGAGGTATATTATGAGGGTATCGGATGGGTCCCCACCGACCAGTCATTCGGACGTGGACGCTATAATGTTAAGGATAATGATGACGAATATCACTTCTATACAAAGGGTCTGGATGCTTTCCGTTGGATCGTGAACAGTGACTATTCCGGCCAATTCTCTCCTGCCAAGAAATTTATCCGCAGCGAGACTGTGGATTTCCAGCGCGGTGAAGTGGAGTGGGAGGGAGGCAATCTCTATTTCGACAAATGGAGCGGCTGGATTTCGGATATTCAGTATAAGTACGAGAAAAAGTGATTGTATAACGTTTTATGAAAATCAAATGAGGCGAATAATGATTCGCATTATTTTTTCAATGCTCTGTTTAGTTCACGCCTTATTTTGCTTACACCCGGGAAACCGACTGAATTGTATGTTTGATTCCCATCACGGTCGATAATTATGAAAGTGGGGACACCTCTCACGTCTAAGATGTCGTGGAGATAGTCCCATTGTTCGGCACTCAAGCGGTAGTGAGAACCGGATATATCCACAACCATATTTTCCCATACAATTTCGGGAGAATCTTCTCCGGCAATGTATAAAAATACCACATCCGTATCGGCAAACTCCACTTTTATCGGTTGCATCAGCAGATGTGATACCAGACACGGGCCACACCAGGTAGCCCATATATCTACCAATATTACTTTTCCTTTAAAAGGTTTTATTAAGTTTGGAAATAGTTGCTCGTCTACATCATATAGGGGTTCCAAAACTTTATAATCTGTTTGCTTTTTATTCTCTGCCGTTAAGTCGACACCATATATTTTATAATAATCATCGCTATCGTTACCTATGAAGTCGAATGTGGTTGTTTCAATCGGCAGCGGTTCAAATATCAACTTAAACTCGACTACATCTGATTGGGGCATCCAAAACAGCAAATCAAGTTCAATACCTTCGCCCCCGCGAATCATATACTTTTTGCCGCCGGCAAGCAGATAGGTATCAGACGCTATCCTGATAGAATTGCTGGGTGAGGAAAAAGCTTTTATATCCAGTATGGTTGTAGTGTCCGATAAGGTTACCTTTGAGATTTCCAGCATACGCGTGTCGGTAACTATGGTATTTGGTTGCTCAACTATTTTGATTTGTTGTGCCTGTGCTGTCATTCCTATGACAACAAGCAAAATGGTAAGGAGGGATTTTATTTTCATGATACTCTGATTAGTCAACTAATAGTTTTTCATACGCTAATTTTATGCCAGAATGGTGATTGTAAAAATAATGTAAAATTGACAATTACGCTAAGAATGTGTATGACAATTTGTTGACAAAAAGGTGGGGGCTGGATGGGGGAGGGATTGCTCGCAATGCTTGCATTTCTGTCGAATATATTATTATAGTATATAAACAGTGGGTCATAGTATTGCTTTATTATGCAATATTTGAAATTATTGCGTGTTTAATCAATAATCAGATTTATAGTTTGTTTGATTTAGTGTAAGCTAAGTGATAAATTCATAGCTATTATCACTGTTTTTGCACCATTATCACTTTATATGATAATAGTGCATTGATTTGATTTTATTGTTAAGTGCTTGAATTGATTCAATCAGTTCGTCCCATAAAGGTGCGTTACCGAAAATCATTGTTTTGCACATCTTTTCGTAATCTATTTTCCACAGATTGATAATCGTTGATGGAATTTTTAACGAAAGGCGATCAGAGTAGAGTGAATTATAGTCAAAATCCTTCATTCCAATGAATTTCCTTCGGCGTTCTACAACCGAGCGATAAAGTTCTTCATCCTCTATTGCAGATGTCGCAATAGTCGTTAGCATCATCTTGTAGATGTCGTACAAATGGCGCGACATACGCTCTGTACGAAGATCGTTTTGTGCTTTTGCAAATTCTTCGTGAAGAAGCATTATCTTTTCAAGGAATGTGCGTTTGGGGTCAACGACAAATGCGTAAAAAGCGGGCTCGGCGACAGGCACGTCCGGCAGATATTTGTCCAAAAGCGATTCCAACAACACCTCATTAATGGGTTCGAGCATTGAACGTCCACTAACCTCAACCTTTACCGTATGCTCAATGTATTCTGACATAGGTAATACAGATTGATAATCTATCAAAATCACTTCGGGGTCAGTGGTTGTAATAGGAGTAATGTTCACTTTAACGTCAAAGTTGCTCTCTGATATTCCTTGTTGCAATAGCATTTCTTTTAAGTCAAATTGCATTTTTTCTCTAACAAATGTGCACGCTTTTCTGCGTAGTTTATCGCTGATTTGTGTCTTTGACAATTCATCAGTGAAACCGAGAAATCGCCTATCAATGCCTATATCGATATCTTCTGAAAATCGTTCAATAAATCCCCACGCTTTTGATAATGAGGTTCCGCCTTTCAACGACATTTCTTTTGCATAAGGTAGTGAAAATAGGGCTTTTAACACCTGAGTAACCCACCAGTCCTTTTCTATTGTCTGCTGGTCTTGATTGGTTCGAGCATTAATCTGATCCAACAGTCGAATTTGTTGCTCTATGGTTAAATCAGTGAGTTTCATACAATGTTCTAAGAATTTCTTGCGCCCATATGGGAGCGATGGTTAAATCATGTAAAAAATCTCGTTCCGAAACTTGCTTTAAGTGTTCAGCCAATTTCTGTCGTACTGAGTCGGTAATGTGCTGCTCGCCTAGTTCCAGCATAGCTTGTATTATCAGTATCATGGTGTATGAACTGTAGTCGAACATTTTTTGTGACGAAGAATGTAACAGTTTAATATAACGTCCATTGCCAAGATTGATTCTACGTGCTCTACCATTGGTCAGAAAAGCAACAACAGTTTGCATTTGCATAGTTAGTCCTAAGGCGTTCAAGGCGAATACGCCAGTAGGTGCAATTTTGAGGCGATGATGTTTTGCAATGGCTTTGGCGGTTTCTTCTTTTGAAGGAAGGAGAGGACCTAGCCCAAGTTCGCGATCTATTTTAGGATAATAATATACTCCGTTTGCTATCCTAATTAACATTTCCTCGTTAGTCAGGTGCCTAAGAGCGTTTTTCACAGAAGCATTTTCAAACATAGCAAAATCACCAATGAACCAGAACCTGCCTCTTCCTCTTCTGATTATGAGTGACTTAATTTTGTCTTTTACGCTTATATACATAGTTTTTTTTTCTCCTTTTTGTAACAAATCGGATAAATTATTATTGCAAAAATAATATTTTTATTCAAAAAATAATATAATTTAGTGATGTTTTTATTTCGTCGCTTCGCTCCGACAATTCCGATCGAGAACTCCTCTCTCTCCGGGATTTGCTCATTTCGCTCGCACATCTCCGAGAAAATGTTCCTCTCTCTCCGGGATTTGCTCGTTTCACTCGCACATCTCCGAGAAAATGTTCCTCTCTCTCCGGGATTTGCTCGTTTCACTCGCACATCTCCGAGAAAATGTTCCTCTCTCTCCGGGATTTGCTCGTTTCACTCGCACATCTCCGAGAAAATGTTCCTCTCTCTCCGGGATTTGCTCGTTTCACTCGCACATCTCCGAGAAAATGT
>Ga0255344_1000269_pt1 | contig 86043 bp, 73 predicted proteins | sample wastewater_treat_5_FD_192414 | JGI IMG/M metagenome (GOLD analysis project Ga0255344, IMG submission 192414) | Wastewater microbial communities from Lulu Island WWTP, Vancouver, Canada - plant18 | ecosystem: Engineered > WWTP > Wastewater > Unclassified | place: Canada: Vancouver, British...
GTTATCTTATCCATAGCAGGTTGTGGTTTCTCCTTATTGCTTTTATTGGCGTATTAACAATAACGGATACTATCACTTCCTGCTATTTTTCATTAGTCACTGTCCAATATGTAGTGTAATCCTACAGCCGTCAAAGGGCATATCGCCAGCCCCGATAGGCTCAACCTGACGATCTGTGAAAAGGAACATAAAAGCGGGTTCCAATGAAGATACATGATTGCCAGCCAGGATAACCGGACCTTCTTCCGGAATATTTTCAAGCCCTTCAATTCGAGGCCTGGCAAAGACTTTAAGCAGAAATCTGCCTAGGGCACCCAAAATCTTTCGGCGCAGAATTAGTCGGGGATAAGGTGAGAATTGCTCGTTGTCTTTTTCCATAGTAACTCGGCCTTGTTAACCCTATGAATTGTAGTTGGTTTCGGAAAAAAGTAAATGCCCCCACAGGAATTCGAATCCTGGTTTCGGCCTTGAGAGGGCCGCGTCCTGGGCCGCTAGACGATGAGGGCATTAGGCAAAAATAATATCACGTTGTCTTTTTATCGTCAACGGAGACGCATTACTTTTTCTGTAATTCTTGTAGCAATTCACGTTTTATACCTGAGAATGGTCTCCTGACCATTCTCGAACAAGAAAATAATTAGGTTCGCTCGTGGTCGGGAGACCACGAGCGAAATGTTACATTCTCTTACTGAGAATTGCTGATCTTGAATGAACAACCTAATGCGATTCGTTCTGGAAGCGCAGGCCGTGCCCGCGCACGGTCACGATATAGTCATAATCAGGATCAAGCTGATTCAGGCGCTCCCGCAGACGCCGCACGAGCGCGTCAAATGCCTGCTCGGTCACCCAGCGTTCTTCTTCACCCCAAACCGCCGTGATCAGGTCCTCACGGGAGACAACTTTTCCGGGTCGCGCGTACAAATATGCCAGAAGCGAAAACTGCTGGTTGGACAAAGGCGGATCCAACTCTTCGCCTTTGACCCAAACGCGCCGGGCGGCTTCGTCCAGTCTGAGCATGAACAGTTGGCTGACCTCTTCCGGCAGGTCAGAAAGAGGCAAAGTGGCATCTGAACTCAAAAATAAAAAGGTTTGGGTGATCGCGATGGTAATTTCATCTGCTTCGATCAATTTCATCGGGGAGCTGACCGCCTGATTGTTCAGGAAAGTACCGTTCTTGCTGCCCAGGTCTTCCAACAGCACACCATTGCCGCTCAAACTGATGCGGGCATGCCGGCGCGAAACCTGGCGGTCAGGAATCACAATGTCACACTCTACATCACGACCGATCGTCAGATCACGGTCAATGACCCATTGCTGCCCATTCAGGGGTCCGTTGTTTGCTATCAAAACTGCGTTTTCCATAATCTCACACTGATTTAAGATTATAATCCATGCAAACCAGATGACCACATCGAGATCAGCAATTCTTGAACAAGAATAAGTTCGCTCGTGATCAGGAGACCACGAGCAATATTCTTCAAAGAATTTTCGATCTGGTTGAATTGTAAAGGATCTTTCAAGAATGAAAATTACTCCCAGTGAAGGGACTGTACTGCACGAGCGTTATCAAATTAAACAAATCATCGGCCAGGGGGGCTTTGGCTCCATTTATCTGGCGGAAGATTTGCGCCTTGAAGGCCGCCTTTGCGCCGTCAAGCAGGTTCGCTATGACGCCAGTTTTCCTGAGGATGTTTTACAGGAATCGCGGGAGCAATTCATGCGTGAGGCAACTGTCCTGGCTCGCCTCGACCATCCAAACCTACCCAAGGTTTCCGACTTTTTCTCTATTGAAGAAGATGATTTCCTCGTAATGGATTACGTGCCAGGGGATGACCTGCGCGCGACACTCGCCAAAGCGGAAAGCGCCAACCGTTTTCTATCCGAAGAAGATGTGCTCAACTGGGCCATCCAAATTGGCGACGCGCTCAGCTACCTACACAATCAGTCCCCATGCATCTTGCATCGGGATATTAAACCCTCCAACCTGAAAGTCACGCCCAGCGGACTGATCAAGTTGGTCGATTTTGGTCTGGTGAAATTGCTGGCTCCCGGTGAAGTGACCATTACCATCATGCAGGGTCAGGGCACCGCCCTTTACACGCCCCTGGAACAATACGGCGGCGATACCAGCCACACCGACGCCCGTTCGGACATTTACGCTTTCGGCTGCACGCTTTATCATCTGCTGACAAACAAAGCTCCGCTGAACGTGCGCGACCGCTTCCTCAACCCCGAAAGCCTACCCACCCCTCGTTCGATCAACCCAGCCATCAGCCCTCGGGTTGAACAGGCGATTCTTTGGGCAATGGAGCTGCATCCCGATGAACGCCCCAGAGACGTGACCACTTTTATAAAAGCCCTTTCTGGTGAGACGACTGGCAATCTGCGCCGTTACGGAAGGAGCTATACCTTTTCATCTTCTCCTGTCAAATTAGAGGAAACCGAGCTACGACTTAGCCTGATCGCTGGTGGATTGGTCTTTTTGAACTTGTTAATGACTTTATTACATAATTTATAAGGGTGTAGATGTCGTTGACCAGACCTACACTGATCAGCTGGTTTCCCGACCATGCAATGTTTTCTAATTCAATTCCAATGATTTTCTACATCCGTTTGATCTTGTCGTGTGTGTTCTTGCTTTGCAAATAGACCCACCATGCCAAAGCAAAAGCCCATCCAAACAGCATCCCGATAACTGTCACTTGCACGACAAACCAGCTCGCGCTTTCCTTCACCAAAGCCATGATCGGTTTTATTCCCAAAGTTAGCAGCAAATAAGCCAACAGACCACCGATCACGGTAAACAAGGCTGAGCGCATCGCCCAGCGCGTGCCGCCCCACCATCTATAACCAACCACCCAGGCGAACAATCCACCAATGACCACGATCAATACCGACAACAACCAATCCGTCAATTTTGGATATCCGCTTTCGTTTGCCTGAGGTTCCGGCGTTGGCGTCGCCTGTGGTGTCTGCGTCGGGATTGGAACCAAAGTAGGCGTCGCGGTTGGTGTGGGCGTTGAAGTTGGCAAAATCACCTGCGCCAATCCTCCCTGGGTGTTCAGGACTAAAGTACCCGAGGTTCGCGCTGGTTCGCTGATGGCAGAAACTTCAAAGATTCCATCTCTTTCAATACGGTAGTCAATGATTGCCACTCCGTTTTGGGTTGTAGCTTCGGGCTGTGAGACAATCAGGTTTTCCGAAGCAAGCCGTACAGTAAAACGCACAACCGTTCCATCTGGTACAAGATTGCCGTTTTGATCGACGATTGGTCCCGCCTGAATACGCACATTTTCGCCCATCACGAAAAGAGGCACAGGGGTCTCAGCAACTGTAGTGCCCTGTATTTGTGTTGACAAAGACATGTTGGGAGTAATTAAATTAACCTGTATGATCTGATTTGGTTCAGGAGCGGTAATCGAGCGAATTTGATAATCTATCGCACTCAAAGATACAGGCAAGGAGCCATTTGCGCTCATTTCCCGCATCATCAAACGAGCTGAAATGTCAAAACCGCTCTGACTTTTGTTATACAAAGCATAGTAAGCAGTGATATTGGCTATGTCGGTTGAATCGAGATAATAAGGCTCGCTATGACTGAAAACAATCACTTTCTTGTCAAGTAGAAGGTCCAAACGTTCTGATAAAATCCGCTTCAAAGCGCTTGTTTCCGGTTTCGAAGAATCTTCGTTGAGAACGTTAAACACAACCCATTGTGATCTACGCAAATTGTCTGCCATGTAGGGGTCAGAAGGATCCGATCTTTGGTCAAGAATCTCAGTTAACTGCAAAAAAGAATATGAATGAATTCGGTCAGCATTCAACTGATTGGTCCCCAATCCACCATAATAGCGAATCAATGTATTCTCGAAATCCATGTACCCAAATTCGTTTTCCAGTGGACAGTTTGAGCACTGTTGCGCGCTGCGGATATCGGTGAACACTGTGATAACTTCTTGTAAGGCAGGGGGTTGAGGCAAAACGATATTCAAATACTCGACCGATGGGGAAACCAAGCTGGCAGCCTCTCGGTTGACTGATAAGGTTACTGCGTTGGCATTACCGACTTGACTCAATCCGCTTTCTTCTGTTAAAACATCGTCCAAGTCAAATTTTGGATACAGTTTCAGCTTGGCTGCCAAAATTCTGGCGACCGACTCATCCACTCTTTGAGCAAAAAGTGCGTCTTCCTGATATTTTTGAGTGAAGAAGGTCGCGACTTTTCGAATGGTGACGCTTGCATCCTCATCATTGCGCGCCTTAAAATCATCAAGAAAGAGCATGTCATTGCCAGCCAGAAAAGCCGTACGGGCAATACTTAAGGGGTCAAAATTGCTTTCATTGCTCGCGAAAAACTGCTTTACTGCCGCACTGCCCAGGCTGTCGCTGATAGTCAATCCACCGATTTGCCTCCAATTCGCCAATGGCTGCGGGGAAAGCAGCTGTTCCAGAGCGGTCTTATCGAAATTGACCGGCATGGTTGTCGCGCGGATATTGCCCTGCAAACCCTGAAAACGCACTGCCGAGATCATGAGCCCATCCACCTGACGCTGCGGATCATCATCACCGGTCAGGCTGAAATAAGGAGCCAGCTCAATTTGCTCAAGCTGATCCAATGTCTTCTGGATGGTCGAAACCTCGTCGTAAGGGGGGCGATCAACGCTTCCCAATCCTGGGAAATGCTGCGCGATCACGCTGATCCGGTTTTGGCTGCCCTGATGAATGCCTTGCACGTAAGCTTTGCCCAGCTCACCCACCCAATAGGGGTCGCCGCCAAAACTTTGCGTGTTGGCAAAAGAAGCCGCGACCGCATCCTTACTATCCACAACGTCCAGCCCAGGCCCCAAAAAGAGATTGACGCCCAGGGCAGAAAGCTCTTGTCCAATCACAGCGCCTACTTCCTGAGCTAATTCACTTGACCAGGTCGCGCCGATCGACATAGGCGATGGGTATTGGGTCAGCCCGCTCAGTATCTGGGCGGTTCGATTATCGCTGCGCACAAGGCTCATGCCCACATAAAGGGGCACATATCCGTTCAGCTGGTTGGGGTTTACATTGCCTTCTCCCAGTTTGGGGTCCCAGTTTGCCTGCTGCAATTGCTGGATCAGCCTCCAGGCAGCAGCTACGCTGTCTTCTTCAACAAAATTATCCCGTTCCGCGCTTAAGACCACGCCCCCGACGTGATAATTGGTGATCAGGTCGTAAATATCGCTACCTTCGGCGACGCTTGTGCCATCAAAAGGGATCAGAAACAATTGCCCAACGCGCTCAGCCGGGCTCATCGCACGCAGGATCTTCTCGACCTCAAATTCAGTGGAGCTTTGGCTTGCTCCCGACGCGGAGGGCAAGACACTCAGCATCAGACTGAGGATCAAGAAGATAGCCAGAAGGCGATTTTTCATCCTGCCTCGTAGACCTGCCTGGCATGTCTGGGGTCGTTGCAAATGACCATATCAACCTGGCAATCGCGCATTCGCAGTAGGTCTTTCGCCTTATCAACGGTCCAGACATTCACTTCTTTGCCATTTTGATGCATTCGCCTGACCAGTCCAGGTCGAACATCGACATGATAGGGGTGTAAAGCGGTATAGTCAAAGCGCTTGCCCAGGAAGCCTCGATAGGGACTGCCCGCCAGCCCTGGCATTGCCAGCAAACCGCGCCTAATACCTGGGTTGATCGCTCTGGCTTTGAGCAAGTTTTTGCCGCCGAAAGACGATAAGATCACATCGTCGCTGAGATTCATTCTTTCGATCAGGTCAACTACCAAAGCTGGAAGATCATCGTTGGGTGTGGCATAGTTTTTAAGTTCAACATTGATCAAAAATTTGCCGCCCAGCTCTTCAAAGACATTATCGAGCAATGGCAGCGGCTCACCAATAAATTGATCGCCAAATTTGCTGCCGGCGTCCAATGTTTTCAGGTAGTCCCATTTCAGTTCAAAGACCTTTCCATGTCCGTCACAGGTGCGATTGACGCTCTGGTCGTGATGAACCACCAGCTTTTGGTCCTGAGAAAGCATGACATCTAGCTCGATCCCATCCGCGCCAAGTTCATACGCCAGACGGAATGCCGCCATCGTGTTCTCTGGCGCCAGAGCCGACGCGCCCCGATGGGCAATGATCAATGGGTGCGGTGAAAAGGATGATTTTGACATGGCAATATTATAGCATGGGGGATGTTAAATCAAATCCCGTCATGCTATAATTTACCTATAAGCATTAATCTATGGAGGTTCGCATGACAACACCCACCCAGGTCATCAAACGAGATGGGAGCATCGTCGCTTTCACCCCCGAACGGATCACCAACGCCATTTATCGCGCCGCGGTCGCGGTCGGCGGTCGGGATAAAGAAGCAGCCGAGCAGCTTTCCGCTCAGGTAGTAGCCTTACTGGAGCAAAACCTGCAGGAAGGCGAGATCCCCAACATTGAAATGATCCAGGACCTGGTTGAAAAGGTGCTGATAGAAAACGGAAGAGCCAAGGTGGCAAAAGCCTACATCCTCTACCGTGAAGAGCGCGCCCGCCAGCGCGCCAAACGCGGCGACAGCGACCGTTCTCCGTCCGGCAACATCCCCTGGCCCAAACTTTGGCAGGTTTTGGATTGGTCGGTTTCGCATAATGTCCACACCAGCAAAAGCCTAAACAAACAGATCCGAAAAGGGAACCTGCACGACCTGGCGACAGCCTCCGAAGCAGCTTATAGTGAAGATGTTGAAAATGCCGCCAACATGATCCTTGAGCGCAAAGACGAGGTGCGGGTGGTTTTCATCGTCGGCCCCAGCTCCAGCGGCAAAACCACTACAACCATCAAGATCGGTAAGCGTCTGGCAAAACAAGGCTTCAAGCTGATCACGCTCAACATCGATCACTATTTCTTCGACCTTGAAATGCATCCCAAAGATGAGTTTGGCGATTACGATTTTGAAACCCCGCAAGCCCTGAATATGAAGCTGATCGACCAGAACCTGACCGAGCTTTTCCAGGGAAAAGAAGTGCGCATTCCCTTCTATGATTTCAAAACCGGGAAATCCCACCCCGAGCATACCCCCATGCGTTTGAATAAGAACGAGATCGTCCTGATCGACAGCCTGCACGGGCTTTACCCCGAAATGACCGCTGATATTCCCAATGAGTGGAAGTTCAAGCTCTATATCGAGCCCTTACTGCAGCTCAAACTCGAAAATGGTACCTACGCGCGCTGGACGGACATCCGCCTGATGCGCCGCATGTTGCGGGACGCCTCTCACCGGGCTTATGACCCCACCCAGACCTTATTGCACTGGCATTATGTGCGCTCAAGCGAGCTGCGCCACATCATTCCTTATCTCAACACGGCTGATACCATCGTCAACAGCGCCATGCCCTACGAATTGCCGATCTACAAGGCAAAACTGGGTGAAAGCTTTACCCGCTGGGCGCAGGAATACAAAAACGACCCCCTGCGTCAGGACGCCTGGGAGCGCGCTGACCGGGTGAACAGAATGTTCCAGGAGATCGAAGCTGTCGAGGACGACAGTTTCGTCCCTGAAGACTCCGTCATCCGCGAATTCATCGGCGGCGGGATTTATAAGTATTAGAAAAAACATGTTCGCACATGATCTCCTGTCCACGCGCATTATGTAGATTATGACAAAGAAATGTAGGCTGGATTAAAATCCGGCGTATTGAGCGCTACAAACCTTTGACGGATTGAACCACGCAATCCGGCCTACATTTTAAAGACATCCCTTTTGCCCTGTTCGCGCGTGGCATCCCGTCCATGCGCACAGAGGGATTATTCCCTTAATAACAAGGTCCGGAAAACTCATTAACTCCCGGTGGGATCGTATCCACAGAATAAAACCAGCCGCAGGCATCATAGCAGGTTGCGCCAACATAGCAGTTATTGCTTTCATCCTTCCGATATTCAAATTCGCAGCTGAGATTTTGTCCTTCCTGCGGGCAGCTATAATTCCGCCAGGTGACATGCTCTGGCCCAAAAAATGCGCGTGGCCAGATCAAGCGCGCGGTTAGTTCAAGCGTAGGTGTAACCGTCTCTGTCGGAGTCGCGCTGGGCATGGGCGTCTCAGTCTCAGTAGGCGTCAAGGTGGGTGTTTCGGTCATGGTTGGGCTGGGCGTATTCGTCATTGTGTTCGTAGGCAAAAGAGTTTGTGTAGGGGTGCTTGTTGGCTCAGGTTGACCCAATCCACAACCTGCCAACATCAGCATTTCAATGAACAAAATCAATCTGCCAATAAGTCTTTTTATCATTTTTCACTCAATAACAAGGGCCGCTAAAGGTGTACGGGCCCGTTCCATATTTGATCGTATCAACGCCATAATAAGGTCCGCAGGCATCAAAACAGGACATCCCCACCAGACATCGCCCGTTATAATCTCGATATTCGATCTCGCAACTAACATTCGTGCCACGTTCGGGGCACCAATTGCCTGCCCACCAGACATCGAACTGAGTAAATGTTGCCCTGGGCCAAATCATATAAGGATTAGGCTGCCAGGTTGGCGTAAGCGTGACCGTTGGGGTTGCTGTTTCTGTCGCAGTCGCTGTCATTGTTGGCGTAGGAGTTTCTGTCGCAGTCGCCGTTGCAGTCGGGGTTGCAGTTTGGGTTGGCGTTGGTGTAGGAGTATCAGTAACCGATGCGGTTTCGGTGGCGGCAATGTCAACTTTTGGACCACAAGCCGCAATCAAAGCGGCTCCGAGCAGAATAAAAAGTAGTAAGGCTGTTGGTTTTTTCATATCTTTCTCAGCTGCAGGGAGTCGTGAATCCCTGAAATTCGTTATATTTTTCCGGCAGGTTGTCTTTGGAATAATAAAGTCCACATGCATCATAACATGTATGAGAATAATAGCAAACCCCATCATAGAGACGATACTCAGAAACACAATTAATATTTTTGCCGCGATCCGGACAATCGTACTGATGATGATAAATAGTGTTATCGATCAAATCCGCGTTATAGTCTGCCTCAAAAACCTGCACAGTTCGGGCTGTGTCGGTAAAAAAGCGGAATTTCATCATGCTATAACCTTCAATGATGCCATCGTAAACGCAAATCATCTGAATAGGAAAGGAAGGATCCGCATGGCAATCCAGAGGATACTCTTCAGCAGTCGCATAGAGTTTATCCTCAATCCCAGCATTCAGAAAGTAGAAATAGGTTTTTTCGTCCAAATACCAGGTTCGGAAAAGCCGGAACATATCCTGAAAACCAGCAAAAGGGATCAACGTTTCGGTTGGCGTCGACACAATGGTCGCGGTAGCAGTTGGCAGCACCGTCTCGGTTGCGGTCGGGATAGCTGTGTTTGTTGCGGTTGGGATGCTTGTAGCGCTTGGAATTGGCGTCGCCTCAGAAGTTGGTGTGCTTTTTGCCTTAATCCCACAACCCGATGCCAATATCGCTATCAGCACAAAAACAGTCAACAAAAAATACTTGTGTAATTTCATCCAATCAATAATCTAATGACAAGGACCAGAGAAGCCCTCAAAATTTCCATCATAAGGAATATCGTCGTAAGTATAGACAACTTCGCCGTTTTCGCCATAACAGGTAATAGCCGAATAGCACTTGCCATCGTAAATGCGATACTCCGCTTCACAATTGTCATAGGTCAGATAAGTCGTATCCAAATTTGAAGACACGATTTGTTCATAAAAAGGATATTTATGTTTGAGGTCTGAGTAAAAGGTAACTTTATATTCGTTCTTTCCTTTGAAAAGCTCTTCACTGTAACAACGCAGATCCTGCGGGTAGGTTTCATCTGGCGGACAGATCAGGGCATAGCTGTTGCCCTCAAGATCATCTACCAGAGCGTAAATCGTCTGATCAATATAAGCGTTCATAAAGTAAAACCAGGTGGTTTCTTTTTTGGTCCAGGCTTGATAAAACTTGAAATTTTGAGCAAATCCAGGAAAGGGAGTTGGCGTTGGTTCTGGTTGCGTTGTTTGTTTTGGTTGAATGGTCGGCAATACTGTTGCTGTTGCTGGCAGAGTTGGTGCCAGAGTATTGGTGGGAATTTGTTTTGTCGGAGCAGTCGTTATAACCGCTGTTGATTGACTCTTAGGGGTGCAAGCCACCATTAATACCAAAACCAAAACAAAGGGAGTGATTTTGCGAAATTGTTTCATTCTCATTCCTTTTCAGCTCTGATTTTACCCGCAATCCTTATTTCTTTCAGCCATTGATGGCTTTTTGGGCTTACTCTTTCTTGTGCTCTTCCTCTTCTATAATTTGAGCCATGCCATCTAAAACAGGCAGGTCTGCCTTCAGGAGATGAAGCTCTTTTTCAACCACTTCAAGGGCAGCACGGTTGGTTTTCAACAACATTCTCGCCATATCTTCCGTTGGTATGGGCATCTCATTGTCCAACCACCAAAAAACGATCATAAACAATGCGCCGGTGACATAGTTTTCAATTAGATCACGTGTATAGAGGGTTTCTATTTTTCGTTCGTCCATTTCGAGGAAGGTTTTACTGATTTGCTCACGCATGATCTGCATCAGATAGCGGATGCCAACCACACCACCTTTTTCACGAATGGTGACGCGATAAAAGTCATAATATTCTTCCGCATAATCAAACATGCGTTTTAGAGCGCTTTCATTCAGATATGGATTTTCCGCTTTCTCTTCTTTTGGCAAGGTCTGAAAGAAATCATCGGAGATTTTTTGCATTAGATCCAAAAGCAGATCATCTTTATCTTTGTAATGCAGATAAAAAGTAGCTCTGCCAAGGTCTGCATGATCGGTGATATTCTGAATGCTGATATCATCGTAGCCTCTTTCAAGGATCAGTTCATACAAACTAGTTCTTAAGGCTTTTCGTGTTCGAATGATTCGGGAATCAACTTTTCGGGCCATCTTTCATCCTCTCTAACAATAAGAATTGTTATACATTTGCCATTACTGTGTTTATTATATATCTGATCTGAACATATGTCCATTATTTTAGACAATATTTTCTACACAAATACACAAGTAAACCTCTCAACATTCTATAAGCCCTTTCTGAGAACACCTGGCTTGTCTCGCTTTCCTTTTTTCTCCACAATCCAGCATTATAATTATATTATGTTTAGCAAAAACAAGACTCTGCCTCAAAGTGCCAGTAACTACATTCTGGGCATCAACATTGCCAGCGAGCGTACACTCCTCGTTTTTGGCAATCCCAGTGGTCTAATCAATGAGCGGGTCGAATTCTCCTTGCCAGGCAATGTCACTTTCCCTGCCTTCCTCACTGAAATAAGCAGTAACGTTGATCGTCTGCTGATGATCACGCAAGCACAGCGTTTACCACTTCCAGACGTTGTTTCGGTTTCTGTTGCCGGGTACTACGACGCACATACCGGCATAATTAACTCTTCACCTGAATTCAGTGAGTGGAAATCAGAAGCTTTGCGCTCGCAATTAGGTTTACGCTTCAACCTGCCGATCTATGCCGAAACGAAAGCCAACGCCGGCATGCTGGCAGAGCTTTTGTTTGGCGGACACAGCGACCTGACCCACGCATTTTATCTCACCTTCACGCCGCGAGTTCGGATGAGCATACTGTCTGAGGGTTGTCTCTATCACAATTCAGGCGCTGGTTCATTAGGAAAATTACGATTGGCTCCCCATTCCTCTTTGGGCGAACACTTCCAAAGCCTCGACGATGTCGCAAGCGGTACAGGCTTGCTTCGATTGGCAGAATTCCGTCATCCCAATCATTGGAATCCTGGCATTCTTTTGCCGGAATTTATCCAAAGCGCACTCAATGAGGACCCTTACAGCATTGAAATCATCGAAGAAGCAGCCAGATATCTTGGTCGCAGCCTGGAAAGCCTCGTCCACGTTCTTCGCCCGGAAGTCATCATCATCGGTTATCCATATCATCTTCTTGGAGATATCTGGCTCAAGCCCATGGCTGAAGCTCTTAGCCAGGTAAGCGGTTTGGCCGGCGGTCAATTACCGCTCATGCTTGGCTCCAAATTCGGCCACCGGCAACCTGAGCTTGAGGCACTTGCTCCAGCTATTATGGCATTACGCGCGAATCGCAAAGCCTGATCCTCTTATACTTTACTAACACTCCTTTTATAAATTTTTTAGATTTCCTTATTAAAGTAAAACTAAGAAAGAAAAACTTTTTGGAGGTAAAAATGGCTTACATGATTAGACGAACACCTTATTGGAGAAACCAGTATAACTTAGAACGTGCGATGAACCGCATTTTTGATCTTGAAACAGAACAACTTCCTTCCGGATTTCCACTCGATGTGATCGAAAACGATGCCGAATACATTGTCAAGGCAAGCGTTGCCGGTTTTGATCCCGAAAAAATGGAGATCACTTACGACGACAACACCCTTTCAATCAAAGGCGAGATCGAAGAAGAAAACAAGGATTTCGAAGAAGGCAAGTATCACATTCGCGAACGCAGTTTTGGCAGCTTTTACCGCAGCATCAGCATGCCCGGCGTGATCGAGGCTGATGCGATCAGCGCAGATTCCGAGAATGGCATTTTGACCATCCGCCTGCCCAAAAAACCCGAAACACAACCCAAGAAAATCAATGTCAGTATCAAAAGCGCGTCCAAAGTAATTGATAACGAAGGCTAAAAACCTTCAGATCAAACGGAAACACCCCGTCCTCTCTATGGGGTGTTTATTTTTAAATCACACAGACCAAAGTGCTTCTGTGGCAGGTTATGGTTGTCCTCCAACCAGGCTCATTAATGTGGAAGTCGTTGCGATTAACACATACCGAGCTCATCTAGAATATAATCAACTCACCAAGCGAAGGAGAGAACATGAATACTGAAAAATACCTGGTGAAACCAGACCAAACCATCCGCATTTCCGACTTTGACCCCAACGACTCCAGTGAGTTTGAGGGCAAGAAAAAAGCGGGGCAAGCCGCCCTGAAGGAGCTCAACAAAGAGATCGAAGATCTGCAGGAATTGATTTACGCCGAAGGGAAAAAGCGCCTTCTGGTCGTCCTGCAAGCCATGGACACGGGCGGCAAAGACGGCACGATCCGCGCGGTTTTCGAGGGCGTCAACCCCCAGGGGGTGCGCGTGGCTTCCTTCAAAGTGCCCACCTGGCTGGAACTTTCCCATGACTATCTCTGGCGCGTTCACAGCCAAACCCCGCGTAAAGGCGAGATCGTCATTTTCAACCGCTCCCATTACGAAGACGTGCTGGCAGTGCGCGTCCTCAACCTGATGCCCGAAGAAGTTTGGTCAAAACGTTACCAACACATCAGGGAATTTGAACGGCTCCTGGTCGATGAGGGCACGGTCATTCTCAAGTTTTACCTCAATATCGACCTTGATGAACAAGCCAGGCGCTTCCTGGCGCGCCTTGAAGAACCCAGCAAAAACTGGAAATTTAACCCCGGCGACCTCGATGACCGCGCCCTTTGGGGCGATTACATGCTGGCTTACGAGGACCTGCTCAACAAGACCAGCACGGAGTGGGCGCCCTGGTACGTCATCCCCAGCAACAAGAAATGGTATCGCAACCTACTGATCGCGACCATCGTTCGCGATACCCTGGTGGGCATGAATATGCAATATCCCGCTCCGCCAGCTGATCTGGAGCAGTATCATCAGCGCGTCCTGGAAATGGTTCGGTCATACGAAGAAAAGGGATCGGAAGAAGAGTAATTGAACGAACTATTGAAACCCGTCCCCGATGTCGTGATGCTCGGTCGTCTGCGTCGGGAATTTATCCTCCCTGCCAATGCCCCCGCCAGTATCGATCAACCCGGCGGCAACCTGAGCTACGCCAGCTTTGCCGCTTTGCAGTGGGGAGCAACAGCGGGAATGGTCGCGCGGGTGGATCAGGAATATCCCGAAGAATGGCTGGATCATTATCGGTCGCTTGGGATCGATACCGACGGCATCTATCACAGCAGCGAAGCCATCGACGACCGCTTTTTTATCAGCTATACCGACGCCCAAAAAGCACTGCTTGAAAACCCGATCTCTCATTTCGCCGAAAGGCAATTGCCCTTTCCTCATGAATTGCTGAACTACAAACCCACCAATCCCATCTATTGCAGCAAAACTGACTATCGGGCGGACAGCATTCGCGTAACCGACCTGCCACCCCATTTTCTGGAGGCATCCGCGGCGCATATCTGCCCGATCGACTTCATTTCCCACAAGATTCTACCCTCGCTGCTCAAGGGGGGGCTGATCATGACCCTCTCGATGCGCGCGACCAACTGCTATATGGACCCGATCTTTTGGGAGGAAATGCGCGCTCTCATCGCGGACGTGACCGCCTTCATGTGCACCGAGACGCAGGCGTTTCGCCTTTTCCAGGGGCGCAGCGCTGATCTGTGGGAGATCGCCCGAATTTTGGCGGGTCATGGGCCGGAATATATCCTCATCCACGCCAAGGACGGCAGCGTTTTGGTCTATTCCCGCATCAGACAAAAGCGCTGGATCGTGCCTGCCTATGCCAGCCGCGTCAGCGACCCGACCGGCATGCTGGACGCTTTTGACGGCGGTTTTATCGCCAACTACCGCAAGGAATATGATGTCGTCCAGGCAGCAATCGCGGGCGCGGTCAGCGCGTCTTTTTGTGTTGAGGGCAGTGGACCCTTATATCTGCTGGAAGGTCTGCCGGGACTGAAAGAAGCCCGTTTCAGGGCCCTTGAAACTCAGGTATTGGAACTCTAAGGCTTGTCGGCGTTAGCGTAAGCGTCGGGATGATCGGTTCCGGGATCGGGCGCAAGCTGATCTCGTAAAGCCAGGGCCAGTGCTTGCCGGTTACGAAAAGTCGGTCGTTCTCCTCATCGTAGGCGATGCCATTTAGCACCTCACCATGTAATTTCAGATTCTCATCCGGGCATAAACCGCTCAGATCCAGCATCGTCAGCACCTGACCAGTTGGCGGGTCGATGCGCGCGATGCGATCGGTCAGATAAATGTTGGCGTAAAGCTCGCCGTTGATGAGCTCCAGCTCGTTCAGGTATTGGATCGGCTGCCCCTGCCATGTGATGTGGTCTTCGCGAACCACAAAGCCAGTGCCTGGGTCGAGCCAAAAGAGCTTGTTGCTTCCGTCTGTCATCAGCAAGGCTTTGCCGTCGGTGGTCAAACCCCAGCCTTCGGTGTTGTATTGAAAATTATCGACCAGCTCAAAGGTCTCCAGATCGTAAACAAAAGCCTGCCCCTCCTGCCAGGTCAGTTGATAGAGCAAGCCGTCCAGGAGCGCCAGACCCTCGGCAAAGTACTGATCTTCAAGCTCGACCTGCCGCAAGACCTGCCCGCTTTCGAGATCTACCTTGCGCAAATTGCTTTCCCCGTAAAGGCCGCAGCTTTCATAAAGAAAGCCCTCATGATAAAGCAATCCCTGGGTATAACAGGTGGGATCGTGTGGGTAACGATTTATGATCGTGTAGCCGGCATATTCGCCCAATTCCACTTTCGTGGGTGTCGCAAGAACGCCTTCCTGGTTTTCGCTGTTGAAGCGGAAAAGCAGAAAAATCGCCACCAGCGCCAGGGCTATAACGATGAATATCAGCCTCGCCTTGCCAATTTTCTTTACCATAAGGTAATTTTAGCGCAAAAAGTGGATCTGTAGAGATGGAACATAATTCTATAATTCTCAAGACAAACGCAAATAAATTTAAATTCTAAGTAACTTTTTAGACCTGAAATAAGCTGTTTCACCGTAGAAAATAAGATGTCGTTCCATTGTCTGACTGTCATCGCGAGGAGCCCTTTGGGGCGACGTGGCGATCTGCAGTTAATCTTTTTTTCTTTGCTTCTCGCGATAACTTATTAAAGGCAGATCGCCACGGTAACTTCGTTCCCTCGCGATGACAACCATGCAGTAGCATCACATACTCTTCTCCAACGCAGTAAGAAAATGCCTTTGACACAATTATCCTTTTCCTCTGTTCTCTTGACTATTTCCATGGGGGAAAGGTAATGCAATGATAAAATGTATCCACAATCTCAGGAGGAAGCATGACCGACGTACTTGAACGCTTCTTACGTTATGTAAAAATTGACACACAATCCGCTTATAACTCTGAAACCTATCCCAGCACGCTCAAACAACTCGATCTGGCGCGCCTGCTCGAGCAGGAACTGCGCGATCTGGGTTTGGAAGAGGTGAAACTGGACCAATATGGCTATGTCACAGCCACACTGCCCGCTAATATCGATAAGCCCGTTCCAACCATCGGTTTCATCGCCCATATGGACACCAGCCCTGCCGCATCGGGCAAGGACGTCAAGCCCCGTTTGGTTGAAAACTATGACGGTGAAGATATTTTGCTCAACAAGGAAAAGGGCATTTACCTCTCACCCAGCGAGTTTCCTGACCTGAAAAACCATATCGGTCAGTCGCTGGTCGTCACCGACGGCACCACGCTGCTTGGCGCGGACGACAAAGCCGGCATCGCCGCCATCATGAGCGCCGTGGCAACGCTGCTGGCGAACCCCGACATTCCTCACGGCAAGATCCGCGTCGGTTTCACCCCGGACGAGGAAGTTGGCGCCGGCGTTGATCATTTTAACGTGCCCGGTTTTGGAGCTGACTTTGCCTATACCGTTGATGGCGGTGACGTGGGCGAGTTTTCTTACGAAAACTTCAACGCGGCTGGTGCCAAAATCAAGATCCAGGGCAAGAGTGTTCACCCAGGCGCTGCCAAGAACAAACTCGTAAACGCTCTTCAGGTTGGGATCGATTTCCACAACCTTTTGCCCACGTTCGACCGCCCCGAACATACCGAAAAGCGCGAGGGCTTCATCCATCTGACCCAGATGGCGGGGGAGGCGGACGAAGCGCGCATGGAATACATCATCCGCGATCACGACCGCGGGCAGTTTGAGAAGAAAAAGGAGCAGATGAGGCTTGCGGCTGATTTCATCAACAAGCGTTACGGCGCCCAGACGCTGGAATTAGAGCTGCGCAACCAATACTTCAACATGCTCGAAAAGATCCAGCCCCACCCTGAAATTGTGGAGCTGGCGCATGCCGCTTATCGCGCCGTTGGCGTGGAGCCTGTCGATGTGCCCGTTCGCGGCGGTACCGACGGTAGCCGGCTCTCTTTCATGGGCTTGCCTACCCCCAATCTATTTACGGGTGGTTACAACTACCACGGTCGCTTTGAATATCTTTGTTTGGATGAGCTGAAGCTTTCAACGCAGATGATCGTTGAGATCTGCCGCTTAAATACGGAAAAGTAAATCTCTTATAAAAACGAAAAAGCCCTCCTTTTGAAGACAAAGGGAGGGCTTTTTGATCGTCAATGTCTTAGCAACATCCGTCGTAGCAGCTGTCACCGCAGCCATCGCCGCAATCAGAGTTGGAAGAACAGCCCGAGCAGCCGCCCTGATAATGCAGGTGACCATGGGCGATCTCTTCTTCCGTGGCGGGACGGATCGAAAGAATGGTGACATCAAATTCGAGGTCTTTGCCAGCCATGTGGTGGTTCAGGTTGAGATCGACCGAATCTTCATCCAACGCGATCGCGACAGCCTGGAACATGTGTCCGGATTGATCACGCAAATTCATCGGCTCGCCCAATTGGATCTCGAAATCCTCGGGGAAGGAGGCACGATTAACTTTCACCACCATTTTGGGGTCAAACTCGCCGTAAGCATCGGCAGCCAGAACCAAAACCTTTTTCTGCTCGCCTTCCTGCATATCCAGCAGTTCATTTTCAAGACCAGGAATGATATTCCCATGACCGTGCAGATATTCCAGCAAATTGGATTCAACTTCCTCACCGTCAACGGTCAGGTTATAAGCAAATTGTACAACGGTATTGTTTTGAATAGTATTCATATTTCTTCATCCTCCTGCCTGTAATTTAACAAGCCATGAGATTATAACAAAGCCTGCTCACATTTCAACGTTTTTTAGCAGGTATGATGAAAAAGTGCCAACAAGTCTTAAGTGATAGAAAATTGTATGACTCTGCAGTTTTGCCGGATTCAACTGAAGAATCCGGCCTACGGCTCTGTGACGGCTTCGCTGCAAACGAGGCATTATGATACGATTAATAAATGGAACAAGAGCACAAACACACCTGGTTCAAAAATGCCAAATATGGACTGTTCATTCATTTTGGGCTCTATTCGCTCCTGGCTGGCAAGTGGCGAGGGCAGGATACCCCGGGTCTGGCGGAATGGATCCAGAACGATCTGGATATACCACCCGACGATTATGCTCAATTAGCCAGTCAATTTGATCCCACGTTATTTGATGCAAACGAGACCGTCCGTAAAGCCAAGGCTTGGGGAATGCGCTACCTCTGCTTCACAGCCAAACATCACGACGGCTTCGCGCTCTTTGATTCCCAGGTCAGCGATTTCAACAGCGTCAGCGCCAGCCCTTGCAAACGCGATCTTGTGGCTGAACTGGCCCAGGCCTGCCAGCAGGAAGGGTTGACTTTCTGCATTTATTACTCTCAGGCGCAGGACTGGCACCACCCTGGCGGTTACCGCGCCTATCGCCCGAACGATCCGGCAGCATTTGAGGCTTATTTCGAGCAAATCTGCCTGCCGCAGGTTCGGGAGCTACTCAGCAATTATGGCACCATCGGCATGCTCTGGTTTGACACGCCAATGGAAATGAGCCGTGCCCAAAGCCTGCGCCTGGTCAATCTGGTGCGGGATCTGCAACCGGATTGCCTAATCAACGGACGCATTGGGCACGGCCTGGGCGATTATCTGACCATGGCGGACAACCGCATCCCGCGTCAGGCATTGCTTTCCCCCTGGGAAGTTCCGGTCACGCTGAACACGAGCTGGGGCTACAAGGCATCGGACCGCAACTGGACTTCGCCCGCCCTGGTTTTGGAGAAACTGATGAAAACGGTAAGTCGGGGCGGCAACCTTTTGCTCAATATCGGGCCGCGAGGGGATGGAAGCATCCCAGAAGCAAGTGAAGCGATCCTTGACAGAATCGGCGAGCATCTGAAGGCGAACGGCGCTTCCATTTTTGAGACCAGCGCTGCTCAGGAATACGTTTTTGAGTTTGACGACCTTTATTTTACAGAAAAACAGGGCAAGCTCTATATCCACCTGCTGAATCCTAAGCGCTGGGTTGGAAAAACACTCTCACTCTATCACATGCGCACGCCCGCCCTTGCCGCGCGGGTGCTGGCAAGCGGAGAAGAACTGCCTTTACGTGTCGGCAAAGACCTGGAGGGCTTTGGGCACTGGGCGATCAAACTTCCTGCGAGTCTTCAACCAGAGAATTCTCTCGCCTGGATAATTGAAGTTGACCTTGAAAGCTATCCATTCGAAGTAGAGGCTTTGTAATCCATTTTTCATTACACACTGAATCAACCAGGGTAATAGCGATCTGCTATTATCCTGTCATCGCGAGGAGCCCGCAAGGGCGACGCCTGTGCCCGAAGTGGTATTGCGATCTGCCTTTTCAAACCAGTGCAAAGCAAACAGGTAGAGATGATAAGGTGGGCGTTTTTTTCGTGTGGGCTCGTGTCTTCACACGAAAAGCAACCAAGATAACGGCGGATTGAGCTTGGTTACAAAAATGGAGCCATAATCAATACCCTGACAGGCACTTCGTATCGCCCTACATCCAACAACCCTTTTACACACCCTTTTCAAATCAGCAATTCTCATGTATACTCTCCTTATTGATAAACTTTTTCAATAAGGAAGCAATGAGCTGGCAGGAAATTCTTACTAAAAACGGTTACCGCATTACGCAGCCGCGCGTGCGCATCATGGAATTGCTCCAGGACGCGGCGCTTGCCCTGACCCCGCAGAAGATCCACGCCCAATTGCTGGCGCAGGGCTGCGATCTGGGGCTGGTCAGCGTCTACCGAACGCTCGACCTGCTCGCTCAACTTGAACTTGTTGCCATTGTTTATGATCCCGAGCGCAACCCGGGCTATGTCATCAGCTCCGTGGGGCATCATCACCACATCGTCTGTCAGCAGTGCCACCAGGCGCTGGAATTTTCTGGTTCCGACGATATTGACGAGCTCATTCAGCGCGTCGAAGCCGAAACCGCCTTTCTGGTACGAGATCATCTGCTTCAGCTTTACGGCATTTGCCCTGGTTGCCAATCCAAATAAAGAGAGTTGAAATGAAAAAAGTATTTTTAATCCTGCTTGTGCTTGTTTTTATGCTGAGCGCCTGCGCAACAAAACCGCAAAACGAAACTACTGATCTCAACGAAGATCAGGGTCTGAAGGTCATCGTCAGCATCCCACCCCTGCAGTGGCTGGTCGAACAAATTGGCGGCGATCTGGTTCAGGTGCAAAGCCTGACTGTCAGCGGCGATGATCCGCACAGCTACGAGCCTAGCCCAGCGCAAATGACGGCGGTCAGCCAGGCTGATCTCTATCTTGCCATTCATATTGAGTTTGAAGAGGTCTGGATCCCACGTTTTCAATCCAACAACAAAGACCTGTTAGTTGAAGACATTTCTGAGGGCATCGAGCGCATCAATATGCCTGAAAGCCTGACCGAAGACGAAGAACATGATCATGAAGAGCATGACGAACACGAACATAATGAGCATGATGAGCACGAGCACCACCATGATGGACTGGATCCGCATGTCTGGCTTAGCCCCAGCGGCATGAAGCAGCTCGCCATCAAAGCAGCCGAGGACCTCAAACTTGCTGATCCCGATAATGCCGCCACCTATGCGAGCAATCTCGAAGCATGTCTGCAGAAGATTGGCAGCGTCGAGGAACAATTAAACGCGATGCTTGCCAATCCCGCCCGCCAACAGTTTCTGATCATCCACCCCTCACTGGGCTATCTTGCCAATGAGTACAAATTGATCATGCTGCCCGTGGAAGTTGACGGTCAGGAACCGACCCCAGCCCAAATGGCGGCTCTGTTGAGCGCCTCACAGGAATATGGCATCCATACGCTTTTTATCCAGCAGGGCAGCAACATCGCCACTGCAAATGCGCTGGCTGACCAGGCTGGCATCGAAACGATCGTCGAGTTTGACCCCTTAGCCTACGACTGGGAAGCAAATCTGCTCAAGATCGGTCAATCCCTTCAGAAAGCGCTCAATTAGGAAACGATGACCGATCAGGCAGTCATTTCAATTTCCGATCTGTGGGCTGGTTATGAAGCCGATACCGTCCTGGAGGATGTCAACTTTGACATGTTCCAGGACGACTATGTTGGTCTGATCGGGCCCAACGGCGGCGGCAAGACCACCCTGATCCGCGTCATTCTCGGTCTGCTGCAGCCTGACCGAGGCAAAATCACCGTCATGGGCGCCAGCCCGAAAGAGGGCCGCCGCCATATCGGCTATGTGCCCCAGTTCCAGGTCGAGGACAAACACTTCCCAATCAGCGTCTGGGACGTGGTCGCGATGGGTCGGTTGAAACCAGGCTTGTTTTCAAACACCTTTCTCAGCCAACACGATAAGGAAGCGATCGAAAAAGCGCTTGAACAAACCAGCATGCTTGATCTTCGCAAACGGACAATGAACGAACTTTCTGGCGGACAGCGGCAGCGCGTTTATATCTCGCGCGCGCTGGCGACCGAGCCAAAGTTACTTCTGCTGGATGAGCCGACTTCTTCGGTGGACAGCCAGTCCAGCACCCAGCTTTATGACCTGCTGGCTGAACTCAATGAGCATATCGCGATCCTGCTGATCTCACACGACCTGACCGCCATTTCGACCTATGTCAAAACCATTGGCTGCGTAAACCGCCGGCTGTTCTACCATCACAGCAAGGAGATCACCGAGGACATGCTCCATTCAGCTTACGAATGTCCGGTCGATCTGATCGCGCACGGTCTGCCCCATCGGGTCTTGCCCAGCCATCAGCATGGAGAAAACCATGATCGAACAAATTAGAACCATCTTTTCCTACGGTTTCATGCAGAACGCGCTGCTCGCCAGCCTGTGGATCAGCCTTGCGATCGGCATTGTCGGCACCCTGGTCGTCCTCAACCGCATCGTCTCGCTCAGCGGTGGGATCGCGCACGCGGCTTACGGCGGGGTTGGTTTGGCTTACTATTTTGGGCACGACCCCATGCTTGGCGCCCTGCTCTTCAGCTCACTCTCCGCTTTGGTGATGGGAGTCGCCCATCGCAAGTCCAAAACCGGTGCGGACACCTTGATCGGCGTGATGTGGTCGATCGGTATGGCAGTCGGCATCATTTTCATCGCCATGACTCCCGGTTACAAGGCGAATCTGATGAGCTATCTGTTTGGCAGCATCTTAGCCGTATCCGCCAGCGACCTCAAACTGATGGCTGTCGTATCGCTGCTTGTTCTGGCTTTTGTCGTGCTGAGCTACCGCAGTTTGCTGGCGATTTCTTATGACGAAACCTTCAGCACGGTTCGCAACGCTCACGTCAATCTGATCTATCTAACCATGCTGGTCCTGATCGGCTTAACTGTTGTCGTTTCAATGCGTATGGTTGGGCTCATCCTGGTCATCGCATTGCTCACGATCCCAGCGGCCATCGCGCGCATTTTTCTCAAAGATATGCGTGCCATCATGGCGCTTTCCGCCTTTTTGAGTGCTTTGTTTTGTTTTCTTGGTCTTCTCATCTCTTACCAGACCAATCTGCAAACCGGTCCAGTCATCATCCTCTTGGTCTCTGGCGTTTATCTGCTATCTACCCTGGTCAAAAAAGTACAAGCCCTTAGAAACAAGTGACAATTGTCATCACAAAAGCAGGAATCCAAAACCTTTCATTGTTAATGTGTTATTAAATTCATAGAGTACAATTTAATAAATATGGCAATCAAAGAATTTCTTCAGGACTCTGCTGCTATCAGCGCAGGGATGTGGGGAGGAAGAACGTTTTCGCTTCCCACTCTGCGTAAGTTGGCGCGTCTGGGCGGGAAACTTCTCGCGTCCCGACAAAACAGCAAAATGGTTCGCAATATCAAAGCCAACCAGTGGGTCGTTAGCGGCGAAAGCCTGAACAAAGAACAGCTGCAGGAACAAACACTCAAGGTCACAACTTCGATGGTGACCTCTCTTTTTGAATATTTTTACTACTATCAACACCCGGAAGAGGGAAAGCAATCGATCCACCTCTCCCCTGAAGCCCAAAACGCAGTCAGAGACATGCGCGATCGCAAGGTGCCCACCTTTGTTCTGGGGCCGCATATTGGCAACTTTGACCTTTTTGGCATGACGCTTTGCTGGCTCAACGTACCGATCTATGTTCTCGCCTATCCTAACCCAAACAACGCCTATAAAGCCCAAAACAAATTGCGGGCAGCCGTTGGAATGGACATTCACCCCCTTTCCTTTAGTGCCTTTCGAGGTGCCAAACAAGCACTCAAAGAGGGCAAGGCTCTCGTCACTGGCATGGACCGACCGCTTGAAAACCAGGAGGACGCCAAGTACAAATACAACTTTTTTGGACGACCAGCCGCTTTGTCCAGTTTTTACGCCCGTCTTTGCCTGGAAACCGGAGCCGTTGCCCGGGTGGCTTGCGGTGTCAGAAAAGCCAATGGGGATTTTTTGATCGATTCTTCCAAACCGATCGTGATGGAAGCACGCCCCGATCTGGTTGAAGAAGGTGAGATCAATGTCGGCAAGGTCCTCCGCGAGGCGGAGGTCATGATTCGCGAACACGCACAGGACTGGGTCATGTTTTACCCACTTTGGCCTGAAGTCATACCAGAAATTGAGCATTTACTATAAAAAGAGGTTTAATGGAAAACACAAATCCCGATACTTCAAAAGACAAACGCACCAACGACATTTTGTTGGGACCGCTCGAACGTCCCGCCCTGCAATTCTTTGCCCGCAACATGCCCGCCTGGGTAAATTCCGATATGCTGACCGTTTTGGGTCTGCTTGGATCCATCCTGGCAAGCATTGCCTACGTCATGGTTGGCAGAGGAGAGATCAAAGGCAACCCCTGGCTCTTTGTCGCCAGCCTTGGTTTTGTCATCAACTGGTTTGGCGATAGCCTCGATGGCACCCTTGCCCGCTACCGCCGACACGAACGCCCAAATTACGGCTATTACACGGATCACGCGATCGATGGCATCACCTCGCTGCTCATGTTTGGCGGCATTGGGCTCTCTGGTATCGCCCGCTTTGATATCAGCATAGTCGCCCTTTCTTGCTGGCTCCTGCTGATGATCCAGGTTTACCTCAAAACCCATGTCACCGGCACATTCGAGATGACCAGCATCGGCATTGGACCCACAGAAGTACGCCTGATGGCGATCATTCTGAACACAACCCTGTTTTTCACAGGGATCGGCGGTTATATCTGGAACCCAACCATCAAAGGTGAGGTTATCGGCATGACCATCGGCAGCATCATCATCGCACTGCTCGCGGTAATTTTCCTGATCTACTACATCTACCAGGTCACCCGCACCGCCATTATCCTGGCAGCACAGGATGAGGAGCGCTTGATCCGGCGCAGAGAAAAGGAAGCCCGCAAAGCTGAAAAAGCAAGGATCAAAGCCGAAAAGAAAGCTGCCAAGGAGAAAGAAAATCATCAAGCGAAGTTGAACAAAACAGATCAGCACCTTGATAAGGCATAAACTGGCAATTTGAACTCAAAAAAGCCTGCACAACGCAGGCTTTTTTGTTTTACACTTTTCACAAGCTTTTTAGCGAACAAAAGCTCGTGCTATACTCAATCGGGGAAAAGAGCTATACGGCTGTTTGTTTCCACAACAAAATTTAGAACATTTCCTGGAGTTACTTCTGGGTTTACATAATAAATTAGGACAAATAATGAAAGAAAAGAAACTGAAAATAATCCCTCTGGGCGGTCTCGGCGAAGTCGGGAAGAACATGACCGTCTATGAGTATCAAAACAAAATTCTCATTGTCGATGCCGGGATGATGTTCCCTGATAATGACATGATCGGTATCGATTACATCATTCCCGATTTTGATTACGTGGTCCAACGTGCTGATCAGGTGGTTGGCATCGTCATCACTCACGGTCACGAAGACCATACCGGCGCCATCGGTCATCTGATGGAGCATGTCAACGCGCCGATCTACGCGACTCCGCTTACCAATGGACTGATCAAAAACAAACTGAGCCGGCGCAACTTTTCGAAAGACGCGAACTTGATCAACGTTCGCGCTGGTGAATCGGTTCAGATCGGACCTTTCAAGGTCGATTTTTTCCATGTCTGTCATTCCGTGCCGGATGGCGTTGGTCTGGGGATCGAGACCCCGGTCGGACTGGTCGTTCATACCGGTGATTACAAATTTGACCACACCCCGGTTGATGGACTGCCAACTGATTACGGCAAACTGGCAGAGTTTGCCAGCCGTGGCGTTTTGGCGCTCCTGGCTGATTCCACCAACGCGGAACGCGAAGGCTGGACACCTTCTGAAAAGGTTATCGATGCTGCTTTTGATCGCGTTTTTCAACAAGCCAAGGGGCGCATCATCATCGCCACCTTTGCCAGCCTGATCTCACGCATGCAGCAGGTGCTCGACACTGCCAAACGCTACGACCGCAAAGTTTGTTTCAACGGTCTCAGCATGGTCGAAAACGCGCGCATCGCCAAAGAGCTTGGTTACCTGCAATATGACGAAAGCCAGGTGGTTTCGCTTGATGTCGCTCTCTCGATGAAGGCGAGTAAAGTTGTTTTGCTTGTGACTGGATCACAAGGCGAGCCGACTTCGATCATTGGGCGTCTCGCCAATGGCACCAACCGCCTTTTCTCGATCCAGGAGGGTGACACGGTCGTGCTTTCTTCGCACCCCATTCCCGGAAACGAAGAAGCCGTCTACCGTGCCATCAACCGCCTGATGGAAAAAGGCGCCGAAGTTGTCTATACCGATATCGAACCGGTTCACGTCTCCGGTCATGCCAGCCAGGAAGAGATCAAACTCCTGCTGCATCTCGTGCGCCCACGCTACCTCATCCCTATTCACGGTGAAACGCGCATGCTGCGCCAGCACAAACGCCTGGCGATGGAGATAGGCATGGACGAACGTCAGATCGCCTTGGTGGAGAACGGTCGCGTTATCGAACTCAAACACGGTGAGCTGAAGTTGCGTGAGCGCATCCCGGGCGGCTATGTCTTTGTTGACGGCACTGGGGTTGGGGATGTGGATCGCTCGACCATGCGCGACCGTGAATTATTGAGCCAGGATGGTGTTGTTTTGATCAATCTGATGCTGGACAAAAACAACGGCGCCTATAAAGACCTCGAGATCATCAGCCGCGGCTTTATCTCTCAGGAAGAATCAGTGGATTTCTTTGATGACCTGCGCCGCCGCATCCAAAACCTAACGCAATCGCCCTCGAAAAACATGCAAAAGGAAATTCAGGGTCTGGCAACCTCCTTTATCAACGAGGAAACCAAACGCCGCCCCTTCATTTTTGTGTCAATTTCAAAAGTTTAGGAATTTTATAGAGACTTTTGGGGATGGGGGACTTCCTCCATCCCCAGTTTTTTATTTTTCTACCGGGTAATTGCTGTTACCCCATTTTCGTAAAAAGGGAATGAAACCCCATTCAAACTCACTCTCGCTCAGGAGAGCACCGTTCTCGAAAAGCATTTGACCCGAGAAATCTAACCCTGGCTCACTGTAGCGGTAATCAAAGCGCAGACTCGGGAATTGGTCTGCCATGGCACGAACCACCTTCCTGACCGGTGTCCAGGCGCTCTCAAAGTAATATCTCAGGCAGCCATCTTCAATTTCGCCTCCAGCGATGGAAGTAGCATTCCACTTGCTGCCCCAGGACATGATGTGATCAAACCGCCAGTCATTCGTTGGATTATTGATGGGAACAACTTTTTCGAAATCGAGCATCTTTCCCGTCTCTGGAATTGCGACATGTTCCTTGAAACGCAGCAGCTCCTGCTCGTCTCCAAAGATCGTCAATTCATTTGAAACTTCGTTTGCCATTTTTCACCTCTTCTGTTGTTAAGTTTCTTTGGACGGCTGTTGATTGCATTCATGGCTTAAATGCAAACAGCACAATCGCTAACTTTTCATCAACATTGAGGTTAAATCGTTTTTCCCCGTTCGGTAAGCATTATTATAGACAATTTTCGACGACGGTCAAGTGTTTTTCGTCAGCAACTCTCACATTATCCCTGGAATGAGCTATATTGCTCTGTCATACTGGGAGTTATTGTTTTTTGCTTAAACACTTGTTTCCCATAATGACAAATTGACTTCAGAGACTTAAGAGTTTTTCATGATCACCGATGCAAGCATATCAGCAATGTTTTCACATTGGTCGATGATCTTTTCAAAGCGATCAAAAATGCGCATCCAGACAATGATCGTGATTGGTTCCTGATCCGTCGTATACAATTCTCGGACCGATCTAAAGTAGAGCTGATCTGCCAACTCTTCGATCACGTTCACTTCAACGATCTTTTTGGCGATCAAATCCGACTTTCTGAAATTCTCAAATTCATCAAAGCAATCTTTCAGCGCTTCGGTACTACGCACGATCAGCCTGGCAAACTCACGCGTCACAAGTCGCATTTCCTGCACGTTGTACATATAGAACATTTGCATGACCTCTTCGATCATATCCAAAACGTCATCCAACATATATGACAAAGTGGCGATGTCCTCACGTTCGATCGGCGTGATGAATTCGGAAATAAGATGTTCCATCATCTCATGTTTCTTCTGATCGGCGGCATGCTCGATCTCGTGCATGGATTTGTTGAGCTTCTCAATTTTTTCGGGGTTGTAATTAATGATCGTCTTCTCAAGCTGCTGAGCCGCCGTGATCGCGTCTGCCGCAATATCGCTAAACATTTTGAAATAGTTATTTTCTTTCTTTGCCATTATTCATCCTTATGCGAAAACAATTATCAATAATCGGGTAACCAGGTACCCCAACAATCCACAACCAGGGAAGGTCAAAACCCACGCCAAAACCATCTCGCGGACCACACCCCAATTCACCGCTCTGATCCGCCTTGATGCCCCAACGCCCATGATCGCCGTTGTTTTTGTGTGGGTGGTCGAAACGGGCAAGCCCTTCATCAGGGAAGCCGCCAACAATGCCAAAGCAGCCGCGATATCGGCACTAAAGCCCTGGTGGGGTTCAAGCTTGACCATGTCCATGCCAACCGCCTTGATGATGCGGTAACCGCCGATCGAAGTCCCAAGCGCCATGATCATCGAACAAAGCAGCATCAGCCAGACAGGAATCTCGAGCGCTCCTTCAACCGCCTGACCCTTGGCAAGCGCCATACCGATCAGGAAAACTCCGATAAACTTTTGCCCATCCTGAGCGCCGTGCATAAAAGCCATGGCGGCGGCTGCGCCAATTTGAGCTTTCTTAAAAACAGGATTGGTTTTACGCCGATCCTGATGTTTATAAATTGCTTCGATCACTCTTGTAATCCCCCAACCGAGGAAGAACCCTCCAAAGGTGGAAAGCACCAATCCGAAAAGAACTTTGACCCACTCAGCGCTGTTGACGCCCTGAAAACTGTTATAAAAAGCTACCGCGGCACCGGTCAGACCAGCGATCAAAGCATGACTTTCAGAAGTTGGGATGCCAAAATACCAGGCAGCCGTAGCCCAGATCACGATCGAAGCCAACGCGCCGCTGAGCGCGATTGAACTGGCTTTGATATCGGTGCCAAAGTCAACCATGTTACTGATGGTCATGGCCACTTCCTTATTCACCATTGTCATGAGAAAAACACCAAGGAAGTTAAAAACAGCAGCCATGATAATGGCTTGCTTCGGTTTGATAGCCCGGGTAGAGATGCAGGTCGCGATGGCGTTGGGCGCATCTGTCCAGCCATTCACCAGAATGACACCGATGGTCAAAATGACTGTTACCAACAAGGCTGGATTGGCGAGAACATCCTGAAAGAATTCCACAGAATCCACCTCGAAAATTGTTAACGGGATTATAGCGGTAAATATTAATTTTTGGTTAAATTAGCTCAAATAATGGCAGAAAAAAGACTTATTCGATCTTCTCTTCCAGCAATACAGCCCTCATTTTTTGGAAAACTGCCGGGTTTGCGGCAAGGATGTTGGTTCTGCCCGCCAGCAGTTCTCTCTGTTCATACAATCCTTCAACGATTCCACCGGCTTCGCGGACGATCAGGATGCCAGCCGCCACATCCCATGGGCTCAGCTCAAGTTCCCAGAACCCTTCCATACGCCCATAGGCGACGTAAGCCAGATTGACGGTAGCCGAGCCTAATCTGCGTATGGTTTGGGCCTCTTTGGAGAAGCGCGCAAAGTTGTTTACATTGGAATTGGGGGTGCCGATGGCGTATTTACGAAATCCGGTCGCCAGCACCGATTCACTCAGGGATGAGGTTTCCGAAACAGAAATTTTCATTCCGTTGCAATAAGCCCCCTGCCCACGCTCCGCCCAAAAATCTTCTTTCATTCCCGGAAAGCAGATCACCGCGATCTCAAGCTCACCCCGGAAAGCGTAAGCAACAGACGTCCCGTAGAGCGGCAGACCGTGAGCATAGTTTATCGTCCCATCAATTGGATCGATATACCATTTGTGATCACTGGCATTGTCCTGCACGCCACTCTCCTCCGCGACGATGGAGTGATGCGGGAACGCGGCCCGAATGCGCTCGATCAGGAAATTTTCGACAGCAGAATCTGCCGCGGTAACAAGCTCTGCCCTGGCTTTGTAGTGTTTTTCGATATCTCTGGACTGCATTTGAAGCGCAATCTGGGCAGCCTGCCGCGCCCATTCCAAAACCTGGTCGAGTGTTGGTCGCATAGTATCTCCTCAGTGTAAACTTCTCTGATTTTATCACGGCATACTTTTAGCTGGCATAAAGCTTATTTGTGTTTAGCAACTCACGAGCGAGGTTTGGGGATATCCTTGGGATGGTTGTTGAAAAAGCGTGGATATCTTGTGGAAAGATGGGCTATAATGGTGGAAATCTCCATTAAAATTGTGGATTGTCTACACGCTTGGAAAACTCCTCCAGCCATCGCTGTTTCAGCAGAAAAGGTTTACGCTTTGAAAACGAATCAAGCCACTTTTGAACGAAAATACAAATTTGTGTATTTCAGCTTGCTTTCTTTTGGCATGATCGCCTATGCTTTCCTGACAACAAAACCCGCTCAACTCTTCCAGGGTCTCTATCGGATCTACTTTAACCCCTGCCATCTTTTCTCCGATTTTGTAGCCATCGGAGGTTTCGGCGCCACGCTGGTGAATATCGCCCTGATCATTTTGGTCGAATTGCTGGTCATCTGGCGTTCCAAGGGAACCCAAACCGGCACGATTATCACCTCGATCTTCACCACAGTTGGCTATGCCTTCTTTGGCACCAGCCTTTTCAACTTCCTCCCCATCCTGCTGGGGGTCTACCTCTATGCCCGACTCGAAAAAATACCCTTTAATACCTTGCTTCTTCAGGCTTTTATGGGTTCTGCCATCGGGCCGCTCATCAATTACATCGCTTTTGGGCTCGGACTCGACCCCACACTGGGAATCGGGCTGGGTTTCCTGGTTGGACTTGTGATCGGCTTGATCACCTCACCGCTCTCAAGCGCTTTCCTGCGCTTTCATCAGGGCTATAATCTCTATAATCTTGGCTTTACCGCGGGAATGATCGGCATGATCGCTGTCGCCATCATGCGCCAATTCAAAGTCGAAATCGAAGCAGTCAGCGTTCTGGGCAGCGAGCACAGCCTGCAGCTGACCATTTTCGCTCTGATCTTATTTCTAAGTTTTTTCCTTTTTAGTTTTTATCTGAAAGGCTGGGATCTAAAAGACTATCGCAAGCTAATGAAAAGCAGCGGACGACTCCTGACCGACTTTGTTCAACTCTACAGCTCAGGCATGGCATTCTTCAATATGGGCATTATAGGATTGATAGGGCTGGGCTTCCTGAAATTGGTCAACGCGCCCATCAACGGGCCCGTAATTGGCGCTTGCATCACAGCTTCGGCGTTTGCCGCCATTGGTAAACACCCGCGGAACGTCCTTCCGCTGATGATCGGAACCAGTCTGGCGACCCTCCTTCACGGCAGTTTTCAGTCAACCGCGACCATCCTGGCCATTCTTTTTGGCATGAACCTGGCGCCCATCGCCGGGCAGTTTGGTTGGCTGGCTGGCATCCTGGCTGGCTATCTTCATGTCGCTGTGGTTGGTCATGTTTTGCCCCTGCACGCGGGCTTCAACCTTTACAACAATGGCTTTTCCGCGGGCTTTGTTGCCGCCTTTCTGGTGCCATTGATCGAATCCGTAAAACGGATATATGAAAGCAGAACAAACAATGAATAGTCGCGAAGATCAAAAAGCAAGCAATATCGTTCGGGCGCTCTCTCTCTATTTTCTGCGCAAAAAGTGCCCGCAGACCAACGTCATCATCACCCCCTGCCCGCTCTCCTATACCGTTGTGGTCAGCGGTAAGGTCTGCCTGAGCCCAAATGAGTTGGAAGAAATAATAAACAACCTTAACCGACCCAAAACACCAGAGCTGGAATATTACTACGATGATCTGATCGTTTCAGGCACAATTGACAATCTCTTTGTTTTGCTTGGCTCAATGGTCAGTGATGCCAATGTTGATTATCAGGATGGTCTGCTCAGGATCGAATTAACCCATTAAACCATGCGCACCGCTGGATAATCGAGTTATTTTTCACCCCGATATTCTGCCAGAAGACGTTCATAGAACTGGTGTAAAAATTCGTCTCGCTCCCGCGCGATCTCTTTGCCAAGCTTCGTGAAAAGCTGGTCTTTCACCTTGCGAAGCTTGAAAAGATATTCGTGGTAAGAACTATGTTCTTCGTCCTCTTCCTTCTGCCCGGTTTTCAGGAATTTTTCCGAAGGCTCGCTCAAAATAGGTTCCCCTGCTAAAACAGCATAGGCGATGGTACGTGCTGCCCCCACCGCGCCCAACACATCCAGCTTGTCAGCATCGAAGACGCACATTGCCTCGATCGTCTCGGGGCGTTCTTCATCATGGCGGAAGCGGTGAGCACGAATGCAATGCTGGACGGCTTCAATACGCTCCTTTTCCCAGCCCTTTGCCGCCAAGACTTCGCCCGCGAACTCGGCTGAGGTGATGTGGTGCCCTTTTCGCGCCTGACCGTCAGCCTCAGGACTGGCGCCGCGGGAGTCATGAAGGTAAGCGGCCGCCTGAACGATCTCAAGGTCGGCGCCTTCAGCCAAAGCGATCCTGCGTGCCATTTTCTCAACCCGCAGGACGTGCTCAAAATTATGCACCTCATCGGAGTCTTCGTACCAGCTGCGTGCTTCCTCTTCACTGATCGGCATTTTTCACCTCGTTCTTATCAGAAAAGCCTTGCTTTTGTTTAGACACTAAATCTTTCCCCTTTTTTGAAGACTTCCGCGACCAGATTGGTGCCGTAACGATAGGTCAGATGGCGATAATCGCTCACAGTCAAAATCAGCAGATCAGCCTGTTTTCCAACCTCGATCGAACCGACCTTGTCCTCACGCCCGATCGCTTTGGCGGCGTTGATCGTCGAGGCAACCAGTGCCTCAGCGGGCGTAAGCTTCATATAACGGCAAGCCAGCGCCTGGATGAACTGCATCGACTCGTTCCAGGTTGTGCCCGGGTTCAGATCGGTCGCCAATGCCAGGTAACCGCCCGCGTCAATGATCTCTCTGGCGGGTGTATATTCTGCCTGCGCCAATCCAAAAGGCGTTCCAGGCAAAGAAACAGCCACCGTATCCGATCCAGCCAGGCGCAGGATGTCTTTCCGTGAAGTTTTTACCAGGTGGTCAGCCGAGATCGCTCCCAACTCAGCCGCCAGGCTTGCCCCACTCAAATTCACAAATTCATCGGCATGCAGCTTGCTGCGGAAGCCCAACTCCTGACCTTTCAAGAGTATCTTACGGGTGTCTTCGATCTCAAAGACGCCTTGTTCACAAAAGACATCATTGAAGGGCAAAGCCTGCCCCTCAGCATGCTCCAGCCACCATTTTTTCGTCTCCGGCAGGGCGACATCACACAACCAATCCGTATAACCCTCTACGCCACCTGGATGATCCTTGGGGATGGCATGCGCGCCCATGTAGGTCGGCACGAGTTCAAGCGGACCTTCCTTGTTTAGCTCAAGGATAGCTTCCAGCTGCCGAAACTCGGTCTCGAGATCCAGCCCATAGCCCGTCTTTGCCTCCATCGTGGTCGTGCCATAGCGAAAAGCCCGTACAGCGCGCTCACGCGATTGCGCCATCATCGTTTCTAAGTCAGCCTGCCGCGTGGCGGTCAGCGTCGCCAGGATGCCCCCACCGGCATTCATGATCTCCATATAGCTCTTGCCCTGCAAGCGCATCTCAAATTCGTTGGCGCGATCTCCAACCCAGATGAGATGGGTATGCGGATCGACAAAGCCTGGCACAACCGCCCTGCCCTGCGCGTCAATTCGCTCAGCTTCGGGATATTTCGCCAGCAATTCTTTTGAATCGCCACCAGCGACGATCTTTTCTTCGCTCATCACGACCGCAGCGCCGTGAATGATCCCCGGATCAGACATCGCTTTCCCGCGGCGAGGCCCACCAGCGACGGTCACACATTCTGAGATATTATGGATAATTTTCATCATGCTCCTTTATAAATCACGAATTTGACTGACAAATTCACTCAAGTTTTCAAGATCAACTAATGAGACCTGATCATCTTTCGGGGTCTTTCCCGCGAATGAGATCGGGGAATATTGCATCGAATGGTCAGCTTCGATCTTGTGAAATGAGAAATGCACCTGATCACAGGCGGTCTCGCTCACCAGCTTAGCTACATTTTGCGGGCGAATTCCCCCTGCGGGCAAGATCTTGATCACCTGCGCCTCGATCATTTCCTTAATTAAAGGAATACCCTCAGACGCGCTTGCTTTACGCCCACTCGTTAAGACACGCTTGAAGCCCAGACGTTTCAGGCTTTTCAACGTTTCAATCGGATCACTTGGCATAGCGTCAAAAGCCCGATGAAAGACCAGCTCTTTCTCGCCGGCTGCCTCGATCAACCGCGCCATACGCTCTTCATCCAGCGCTCCGTTGGGGCATAGGCAGCCAACAGCAAAGCCATCTGCTCCAGCATTCTTTAATGCTCTTAGATCTGTCAGCATGCTCTCAAATTCCAGCTGGGAATAGGCAAATCCGCCTGCTCGCGGCCGTAGCATGCATATGATCGGGAAGTCTGTTCGTTTGCGGGCTTCGATCAGCGTCCCCAGCGATGGGGTCAGCCCACCCACGAAAAGCGCCGAGTTTAGCTCAATTCGGTCAATTCCTGCCTGGAATGCCCTCACGGCGTCGTCAACAGAGGCGCAACAAACTTCAATTGTGATCGACTTTTTCATGAAATCAAACCGAATTTTCGAAAAACATGTTCAATGGCATCATCTTCGACTGCAGGTGCAACATAATCCGCCGCACGCTTCGTTTCTTCCCGAGCCCCTCCGACAGCTACACCCATCCCAACGGCACGAATCATACTGACATCATTGCCGCCATCTCCAATTGCAATACATTCCTTTATTTCCAGGCCAAAATGGTCCAGCATCGCCTGAATACCAACATCTTTTCCACCTGATCGGGGCGCGATATCACAGGAAAAAGGATTCCAGCGCAAAATCTGGCATCCCGGCAATTTTTTGCGAAAGAGCTCGTCAACTTCTTCCTCAACAAAAGGTACGATGGAGAGAATTTCAGAAAAATTGAACTCGGATATTGATCGCGTCTCTGGCATATTGCCATCGACAAATTCATAAAAAGCGCGCACGCCATCATCAATACCGCTTAGATAAGTTGTAAGTTGCTCATGGTAATTGGCATGAAAACCATAGCGTTCACCCAGCTCAAGGCTCAGCTGAACATCCTGAGAATCAAAAGTGGCTTTTCGCAGGATTTTTCCGTTTGGCAGGTAACAAAGCTGCCCGTTTACAGTTACATAACCATCGAAGCTTAAGTCTTCGAGAAATTTAACTGGTTTTGCCGTTAAATTTCGCCCAGTAGCAACAAAGACCAGAACCCCGTTGTCGCGCGCCTGAACAAGTGCCCTTTTTGTGCTTTCGGGAATTGTCTGCGTATTCGGGATCGTTAGTGTATGGTCAATGTCACAAAAAACAGCTCTGAATCGGCTCATGGATAATTATCCTCGTCGGTCATTCCCCCATTATAGCATCTGCCAAAGCGATTTCCTTGCAACAGTTCTCATTTTTACCCTGGAGGTGCTCGGGAGACCTCGTCCAAACAAGAAAAAGGCTTAGGTTCGTTCGTGGTCTCCCGACCACGAGCCAACTTGTTTTGTAATACTGAGAATTGCTGATTTCCCTGATATACTCTTAGCATCGTATCTAAAAGAAGAGGGAGACATGCCAGAAAACAAAACTATTCGCCTCATTCTATTCGGCTCGCTTTACTTCACCCAAGGCACCATCCTGGGTTATTTTTCTTCTCTCAACGCCCTTTATTTGCTCGACAATGGGCTGACCATGACCGACGTCGGTATCTTCGGTATGATCGCACTGATCCCATTTGTCCTTAAAATCTTTCTGGGAATGATCAGCGATCGGGTCAATCTTTTTGGGCGTGGCCACCGCGTTCCCTACATCCTGATCGGGCTGGCAGTCCAATTAATCTGCCTCCTGGTAGTTCCAATGATCAATCCAGCGCGACAATACTGGCTTTTCGTGGCTTTGGCCTTTCTCCTACAGTTGGGTATGGCGCTTTATGACACCTGTACCGATGGTCTGGCACTCGACACAACCCCAGTTGAAGAACAGGGGCAGATCCAGGCCTTCATGGTCGGCGGCAGAGCAATTGGCACAATCGTCGCCGCGTCCCTGGTCGGACTGCTCGCCCAATATGTCTCTTGGTCAGTTGTCTTCTGGAGCCTGGCATTGCTTACCCTCCTACCGCTGCCTTTTGTGCTTATGGTACGGGAACCTGAACGCACGGCTGGTGAACGCTTTGATTGGAAAGCTTTTTCAGCCTTCAAACGCTGGCCCGTGATCGCGGTAGGCTTGGCGGGTCTGATTGTGTTTTTGGTCATCGTTGGCGCGCAGCAGCAGGTCAACCCCTTCCTGACTTCAGAATTGGATGTCACCCTCTCTCAGATCGGTATGATCACCTCACTCTGGGGAGTTGGGATCGTGCTGGGCAGCATGATCGCCTCGGGATTGATGAAAAAGCTCCCTGTCAAACATGCTTTTTTCCTGATGTTAGTATCGATCACTGTCTCGCTGACTGCCCTCTCTTTCTTTGTCCACGCTCATTACGGATTGAAACTGGCAATCGGACTGGTTGTTCTCTACGGGATTGCTTATGGCATCGGACAAACGATCTCTTTTGCCTTGTGCATGCGCGTAGTCGACAGTCGCATTGCTGCCTCAATGTTTGCCATCCTGATGGCATTTACCAATGTTGGTCAGGGGATCGGGCTGGCTCTTAGCGGCGCACTTGCCGACGCGGTTGGCTTTCGCATCACCTTGCTCGTCTTCGCGGTGATCCCCATCCTGGTCCTGCCCTTGTTCCCGACGCTGTTCAAACAAAAAGAAGCCGTTGTTGAAGAATAAGAACTTATCAAATTAAATAACCCATCAGCCCCTTCTTGGATTTACACTTGGCTCCTGATAAGTGCTACCCCCTTGCTCCTGCCGAAGGCGTTGGGACTGCTTGCGTGCCTTGGCAGGGGGGAATTAACCTCTTACAGGGCAGGCAGGGGGTGGGTCTGTTTCTTGCGTCCTGAGCGTAGTCGTTGGGTAGTCTGGTCAAGGTCGAGACAAAGTGCCCGAAGGGTATTGAAATCGTCCCCCAAAGGGACAATTTCAATCCAACGTTCAATCTGGCGCTACCAAAAGCCTTCTCCCCAGTGGAGAAGGTGCCCGCAGGGCGGATGAGGGGTGAATCTTGCGCCCTGGTTTTCCAGGGTGAGGGGTGGGTCTTGACAATCCTAAGCGCAGTTGTCGGGCATGTCGGGTTGCGCAGCCTGCCCTTAGCTTATTTGCCAAGGATCAACACGCCATTAAAACAGCAACAGTTCCCCAATCGCCCTGAATTTCTTATATAATAGTAGAAAATAAAAAACCCAGTTCTGGGTCTTTTATTCCACCAACGTGGGGTCAATTTCTTGACGATGAGGATAAATCTTTATTTGAACTTAGTGTGTAATTTGTAGAGTGATACAAATCTACCGCTAATATATAACAGAATAAGCATTCTGTCAACAACTTTTCAGGAGTAGAAATGCAAAAAGACTATTACATAGGTTTAGACATGGGCACAAACTCAGTAGGCTATGCTGTTTGTGACACAAATTATGAAATTCTCAAATCTCATGGCAAAGCGCAATGGGGTGTGCGGTTATTTGATACCGCACAAACTGCCGCCGCTCGCCGGTTTGCCAGAACAAACCGACGTCGTCTCGAGCGAAGGCGTCAGAGGATTCTTCTCCTACAAGAGATCTTTGCGCCAGAGATCGTTAAGATTGACCCAGCTTTCTTCCAACGCCTGAATGACAGTTTCTTCCTCCAGGAAGACAAAGAAGAAGACCAGACCAATACCCTCTTTAACGATCCCGATTATTCTGATAAGGATTATCACCAACAATACCCAACAATTTACCACCTTCGCTACGATCTGATGAACAATCCCGCCAGGCACGATGTTCGACTGGTCTATCTCGCTCTCGCTCATATCCTTAAAACCAGAGGACATTTCCTTTACTCAGATACCGGCGAATTCAAACTTGGCGAACAGTATCAGTCAGTTTTCACCGAGCTTTCAGTTTCTCTCTCTGAGATATTAGACATCGATCTTCCTGAAACATTTGCCCAGGAATGGCGCCAGATCCTCACTGACTCCACCACGAAAAATGCCGAAAAGCAATCACTGCTCCTAAAGACCCTCGATAGCAAAGATCCAATCAGCAAAGGTCTCGCAAGGCTCTTATCAGGTTATGACGTAAATTTTTCAGCCTTTTTCGATGATCAGTATAAAGAAGCCGCAGTTACAAAAGTGAATCTGAGCAAATTAGACGAGGAAACATCAGGCCAACTTGAAACCGTTCTCACCGATGAACATTTTGAATTTATTCAGACAGCCAGTGCCTATTACAACCTTGTTCGCCTGGAGAGCTTGCTTCAAGGGGCGGATTCACTTTCGCAAACAAAAATTCGTATCTATGACAAACATGGTCAGGACCTGCGTAAACTCAAGAAGCTGTTCAGAAAACACGTTTCCAAAGAAGAATATAATAAGTTTTTCTCAACTTCTGAAAAAGGATTGAACAACTACGTTGCTTATTCCGGGTATCACCTCTTGCGTAAAAAGAAACAACCCGTCTTGCAAAAGTGCGACCAGGAAAGATTCCTTGAGCAACTCAAAAAGACACTCAATAAATTCCCCGAAACCGCTAAAAGGGAACCATTATTTACCGAGATCATGGCTGAAGTGGAAAAGGGCACCTTCCTTCCCAAGATCACCGACAAGGACAACAGCCTCATTCCTCATCAACTCCATCACGCAGAACTGAAAAAGATCATTCAAAATGCTTCTGCCTATTTGCCTTTCCTGAACCAGGAAGGCGAGGAAGGGTATACCAAGGCTGAAATGATTTCCCTGATCTCCGATTTCAGAATTCCTTATTATGTCGGTCCTCTCAACCCTGCCCATTCTGTTCAAAAAGATCCGAACTCCAGCTCCCATCATGCCTGGGTAAGCAGGTTGAGCGACAAACCTGTAAGACCATGGAATTTCAACCGTGTCATTGACATTGAACAATCAGCCACCGATTTCATCGCCAACCTTACCAATAAATGTACCTACTTGATCGGCGAAGACGTGCTACCAAAAGAATCTCCCTTGTACGCGAAATACAGCATTCTCAATTTGTTAAATTCCATGAAGATCAAAGGAGAGCGTCTTGAAACTGGCTTGAAACAAAAGATATTCAATCACTTTTTCCTTGAGCCTGAACGAAAAAAGAAAGCAACCAGGAAAAATATTCTCGATTTCCTCAAAGCTGAAACAGGGCTCTCGCTTACTGATGCTGATATCGAAGGTATCGACCTCGAAATCCCCGGAGATATGAAAGCCGAGAAAGCCATTGAACGCATTGCACCTGACTTGTTGACATCCCAGGAAAAAGAGAACATCGTTCGTCTGATCACCGTCTTCCCGGATTCAGTCCAGATGATCAACTCCCGATTGACCAGGGACTTGCAGGAAAAACTTTCCCCTCAACAAATAAATCAGCTTGCCAGGCTTAAATTCACAGGCTGGGGAAGGCTTTCGGAACGCTTTTTAAACGGTATCGAAGCGCCCAATGAGAAAGCCGAATTCAAGACCATCATCGATCTGATGTGGGAAGAAAGCCTGAATCTTCAGGAAATTCTTTCATCGCGTTATCTTTTCCAGAGCATAGTCCAGAGAATCAATGAAGACCTGTTTGGCAGTAGTATGAGCTTCGGCTATCACGTTGTGGAAAATTACCCGATCTCACCTCCGGTTAAGCGCATGGTTTGGCAGGCGCTGCGAATTATAAAAGAACTCATTAAGGTCAATCACGGTAAGCTCCCTGACAAGATCTTTCTTGAGGTGGCTCGAGAAGAAGGCAAAAAAGAACGCACCAGATCGCGAAAACAACAATTGCTTGAACTCTATAAAGATCTAAAGAAGCAGGAAGAAAGCTTGTATTCCGATCTTGAAAATCGCAGTGATTCTGAGCTCAGGAGTAAAAAGCTCTTCTTGTATTTCACTCAGATGGGCAGATGTATGTATTCAGGCGAGAAGATCTCCGTCGAAAACCTCAACAGTATCGGTGCTGATGGCTTTGACCTCTACGATATTGATCATATTTACCCTCGCTCAGTTACCAAAGACGATAGCCTGTTGAACAACCTTGTTCTGGTAAAAAGCTCTGAAAACAAGGCTAAATCGGACAACTATCCAATTATTCCAGAAAAACGAAAAGCCAGAATCGCTTTTTGGGCTCAGCTTAAAGCTTCCGGATTGATCACGGAAGAAAAATTCCGTCGTCTCTCTCGTCAGTCGCCGTTAAGTGAGGAAGAATTGGCGGGATTTATCAATCGGCAGTTGGTTGAAACCAGACAAGCTGCCAAAGCGGCTGCCAATTTGATCAAACAATTACTGCCCGAAACCCAATTGGTCTACGTGAAAGCGGGGCATGTCAGTGACTTCCGAAACCGCCAAAGTGATTTCAAATTTCCCAAGGTCCGCGGCATGAATGACCTTCACCATGCCAAAGATGCCTACCTTAACATCGTTGTCGGAAATGTTTTTGACAGCAAGTTCACCAATAATCCGCTGAATTTCATCCGCAACAGCGAGAAACGATCTTACCATCTGGCAAAAATGTACGATTTTACGGTCAAATCTCCTGATGGACAGATCGCCTGGGAACCCGGAGAAGAAGGCTCTATCAAAATGGTCAAAAAGATGATGGCGCGTAACAATATCCTTGTAACCCACCAAACCCATCATCAGCATAGCGGTAGGAACGGAGGTATCTTTAATCAGTTGATCTTGCCCAAAGGTCAGGGGAATTTCCCGATAAAAACCTCAGACCCAAGGTTGAATGATCAGACTGGTATGGATAAATATGGCGCTTATAGTGATGAGACCGGAGCTACTTTCTTCCTGGTGGAGCATAAAGAAAAACAAAAGAGAATAAAAACAATCATTTCGCTTGGATTGGGCTGGTATCTTACACACCCCTTCACTGAAGAAGCGCTCTTGGATTATTGTATTAAAGACCTTGGGCTTAAGGAACCCCGGATATTGATCAAGGATATTCCTTATAACGCAATCATTACTGTGGATGGTTACCCGTTGAGGATCCTCGGTAAAAATGGGAAAAATCAAATAAAAGTTGCCAACACAATTCAGCCCATCTTTTCTCTTGAGCAAGAACTAACTCTAAAAGAAGTCTTTATTCAATGCGCGAAAGAGAGTCCTGAAGAAGAACAGAGTTTGCCAGAAGATCAGTCCCTGGCAGACGCGTTCCTGAGTTTATACGATGCTTTTATCGTCAAATTAGCCAATCCACCATTTTCAAATCTTCCGACCTATGCCAGACAGGTTGAGAACCTTAAAAATGGAAGAGAAAAATTTGTCACGCTAACCGTCAAAGAACAAGCTTTTGTGTTGAACCAGGCATTGATACTCATGCTTTGCGATCATCAGCTAAGCGATCTTTCTTTGATTTCCCCTCTAAAGAAAGGTAAGCCACAAAACAGTAATGTTGGCATGAAAATAATACCTCGAAACATTAGCAACAAAAGTTTTAGAATTGTTTATCAATCTGTGACAGGTCTGTTTGAAAAGTGGGTTAAAGTGAGCTGATCATGAGCTGGCGGACTGTTTGCATCTCCGAGCCGGCAAAACTTGAGCTCAAGTTGGGCTATCTGGTGGTGCGGGGTGAAACAACTACTCGTATCAGCTTGTCTGAAATAGGGATAATCATTATTGAGAGCACAGCAGCCGCGCTCACCACATCGTTGCTGTGTGAACTCTCAAAGCGCAAGATCAAAGTTATCTTTTGTGACGAAAAGCATAATCCATATGCCGAGTTGGTTGATTATTATGGAAGCGCTGATTGTTTGCGTCGGCTCCAGGAACAATTATCCTGGTCTAAGGAACTTCGCAAAAAAGTTTGGGCGCTGATCGTCAGGGATAAGATAAATCAGCAAGCCTCATTACTCAAGGAAAATGGTCATATCCGTGAGTATCATATGCTTGTGCAATATTATGACGAAGTGCAAACTGGAGATAAAACCAATCGTGAGGCACATGCTGCCAAAGTTTATTTTAATGCTTTGTTTGGTGATGAATTTTCTCGAAAAGATGATTCTGCGATAAATGCGGCACTCAACTATGGTTATAGTCTTATTCTCTCGTCTTTCAACAAAGAAATTGTTTCAAGGGGATACTTGACCCAATTAGGCTTGCATCATCATGGCTCTTTCAATCCTTTCAACCTTTCTTCTGATCTCATGGAACCGTATCGACCACTGATCGATCGATGGGTCCTGGATAAAGAGTTTACAAAATTTGAAAAAGAGGAGAAGCATGAGATGCTGGCGGTTCTGAATAGCCAGGTGGTAATAGGAGGAACAAAACAAAACCTGATCCAGGCGATAAACGTCTATTGTTCCAGTGTCTTCAGGGCGCTGAACCAGGAAAAACCAAATTTGATAGAGTTTTACTCATGCGTAGATTTATGAGAATCATTGTCTTTTTTGATCTGCCAACTGAGAACGCGACCCAACGCCGGGCATATACCAAATTTAGAAAGTATTTGATCACGTCAGGTTTCCTGATGATGCAGGAATCGGTTTATGTAAAGCTTTGCCTGAACTACTCTGTGGTTAATTCTGCCATGAAAAGTCTAAAAAAGAATAAACCCAGACAGGGGCTTGTGCAGGCTCTCACCATAACCGAAAAGCAATATGCTTCCATAGAATACTTGGTTGGGGAACGCAAAACAGAGTATCTGGATAGTGATGAAAGGCTGGTGATCTTATGAGATTGGTCCATGGATCTTTGGAAAACCCCATTATTCCTGAAGAGATTACTTGTGGGATATTAGTTGTTGAGCGTCCGGATCTGCTTTACAGGATGGTAAAGGAGCTTCTTACCCAGGTCGAAGAGGATGATGGTCCCTTTGTTTTATCCAAAAACATGAAACCTCTAAAATTTTCAAGATACCTTCATCTGATATACAGTTTTCCGATCTTGGATCATAATCCACGCAGGGTTCTAACCGCTCTCTATAAACAATTAAATGAGTTTGTGATTGAAAGCAACGATATTGATCACTTACAGAGCTTGCTGGATCAACTGACAATTGAACTGAAAAGAATAGCGCCTGAAAGCCTGTCTGAATTGGAAGAGATTGAGACTCCTGCCTGGTTTGATGTTTTTAAGTTCTTTAATCTCAGGTTTAAGAGTAATTTTGATGACCCCACAGAAGCTCTCAGCGACTATTTCCAGGTCATGAAGAAATATTACGGCTATCACTTTTTTGTACTGCTCAACGCCTTGGGTTTTATCGATGTTGAAGGGTTCCAATTATTATTGGATCAAGCAAATTACGAGGAATTTAAGATACTCTTCATTGAAGATCAGGAAAAGAAGGAATTTTCTGAGGCTTGTCCCCGTACTCTTATTATTGACAGGGACTTGTGTGAAATAGTCATCAACCATGTATAATTGAAATGTCACTTTGGTAGATACATGCCAAAACTGTGGAAAGTGTGCCGCAGGGCCCTATATTTGGGGTTTGAGAGGTGTGTAATTTATTAGAGTGATTAAACAGCGGGAAAACGCTTTATATCAACTATATTGTTTGAGAGGTGTGTAATTTATTAGAGTGATTAAACACGTCACAGGTTGATATGTACACGAAAAGGGTTTGAGAGGTGTGTAATTTATTAGAGTGATTAAACTGCTATCACCCAAACCACCCCTTGCCATTTGTTTGAGAGGTGTGTAATTTATTAGAGTGATTAAACCCTTATTATGTAAGTCTTTCTGTCTTTTGTGTTTGAGAGGTGTGTAATTTATTAGAGTGATTAAACACGCATTTCGGGGTTTGAACCTAAGTTGCCGTTTGAGAGGTGTGTAATTTATTAGAGTGATTAAACGATTTCACAGGAAAGGGCAGCGCTCGAAGCGTTTGAGAGGTGTGTAATTTATTAGAGTGATTAAACTTCAGGTTTGGGCAAGTTCCGTTATTTGACGTTTGAGAGGTGTGTAATTTATTAGAGTGATTAAACAAGTATACCGCCTCATTGGGCGGGTGATCGGTTTGAGAGGTGTGTAATTTATTAGAGTGATTAAACATACGCCCGGCCTTACGACCTCCCTGGTATGTTTGAGAGGTGTGTAATTTATTAGAGTGATTAAACAACGTACGGAGCTTTTGCTTTAAATTTGCTGTTTGAGAGGTGTGTAATTTATTAGAGTGATTAAACGAGTATTTCAACTTACACCTCCTGGTGATTGTTTGAGAGGTGTGTAATTTATTAGAGTGATTAAACATTCGGAGTTCGCACCCGAGACATGTTACTGTTTGAGAGGTGTGTAATTTATTAGAGTGATTAAACCCAGAATACATTGAAGACCAGTCCTAAAGTGTTTGAGAGGTGTGTAATTTATTAGAGTGATTAAACACCTCCAACCGCTGTTACTGCTCCCGCTCGTTTGAGAGGTGTGTAATTTATTAGAGTGATTAAACCTGGAAATACTGCTGCCATAAAACCTCCTAGTTTGAGAGGTGTGTAATTTATTAGAGTGATTAAACATATATGTCAAGGGGTTTTTCAAAAGTCATGTTTGAGAGGTGTGTAATTTATTAGAGTGATTAAACAGCAATATCACCTGATAGTTGTCCTCGTCCGTTTGAGAGGTGTGTAATTTATTAGAGTGATTAAACTAGGTTTGCCATGATGACGCCAATCAGACTGTTTGAGAGGTGTGTAATTTATTAGAGTGATTAAACAAATCCACCAAGCAGGTCGTTCAGGAATCCGTTTGAGAGGTGTGTAATTTATTAGAGTGATTAAACAAGTATTGTTTTCATTATGCAGGGTGTTCGTTTGAGAGGTGTGTAATTTATTAGAGTGATTAAACGCGTACGAACTCGAAGGGAAGGTATGCCTGGTTTGAGAGGTGTGTAATTTATTAGAGTGATTAAACCACCGGCTTACTCACACTGCTTTGAGCGTCGTTTGAGAGGTGTGTAATTTATTAGAGTGATTAAACTACCGCTTTGATGTCGCTCATAAGCCTCTAGTTTGAGAGGTGTGTAATTTATTAGAGTGATTAAACTTTACCAATTAGAATTGCGGTTTTGGCTTTGTTTGAGAGGTGTGTAATTTATTAGAGTGATTAAACCCCACAATTGCGCGTGTACCTGTTACAGTTGTTTGAGAGGTGTGTAATTTATTAGAGTGATTAAACACTTCCAAACCGCAATAACGGTTTCTTGTAGTTTGAGAGGTGTGTAATTTATTAGAGTGATTAAACTTTTGCTTTTCTTTCCATGCGCTAACACCTGTTTGAGAGGTGTGTAATTTATTAGAGTGATTAAACTCGAATTCTTCGCTATTCATCCCAACCGTCGTTTGAGAGGTGTGTAATTTATTAGAGTTTTTACCCTCACGACCATACATAATTGAGGGTAACCCTCGGCTTTCGCCAAGGGCTGGAGGGTAAACCTTCCACTTTTATGCTTAGAGGTACGCAAATTTCGGCATAAAAGCATACCCTTGAGGATAAATCCCCAAGGGCAGGCAATCTCGATGTAAACTACAAATAGCTTGTGCGATCAGGGGTACGCATTTTTGACCGCACAACCGCACAACCTCCCCCTCACACCCGCACCCTTGCAAACATGCAAGGGCAGACAACCGCACAACCTCTATCTTGATCTTGTATTAGTCGGGTAGGTCGGGTTGCGCTCCTGCACCCTTTGGGGGTTCAACCCGACATTCACAGGTATAAGTGGACTGCTTGCGTGCCTTGGCAGGGGGCTAGGGGGTGGGTCTTTTTATTATCCCTGAACAGATATATTCGCCTTATATCGATAGAGCAAAGTTCGTGATAAACTTCTTCCTGCCATGAACCCGAAAAGTCTGATCCTGCTCGAATTTCATAAGGTGCTGGACAAGTTAAAGTCCTACACCACCTTTGAGCTTTCCACCAGGCTCGCCGGCAAACTGCGCCCGACCATCAGCCTTGAAAAAGCGCTTCACTTGCAGGAACAGACTCGCCAGGCGCGTCACTTGCTGCAACTAGCGGATGAATTTAGCTTCCGTGGCGCAGTCGATCTACAACCGCTGGCGGATCAGGCCCTCCATCAAATGACGCTTGAGGCGCCCAGCATTCTCGCCATCCGTAATACGCTGATCCTCTCGCGCAACGCCAGACGCAGTTTTTTGGATAAAGCCGAACAGGCTCCGGATCTGGCAGATATCGCCTACAACCTATCCGACGGGCACGGATTAATTGACCTGATCAACAAAACCATCAATGACCGCGGAGAAGTCCTCGACAGCGCTTCACCAACGCTGGAACAAATTCGCTCTGAACTAAAGATCACCCATGCCCGCCTGATGGATCGCATGAATCGCTTTCTCAGCGACCCCAACAGCTCCCGCATGCTGCAGGAAGCTTTGATCACGCAGCGAGGTGGGCGCTATGTTTTGCCGCTCAAAGCAGAATACAAAGGACAAATAAAATCGATCATTCACGATCAAAGCTCCTCCGGGGCCACGCTTTTTATCGAACCGATCGCCGTGCTTGAGCTAAATAACAAGTTCCGCCAGCTTGAGCTTGACGAACGGGATGAGATCATGCGCGTCCTGCACCAGTTGAGCGCAGAGATCGCCCAACATGCCGACACCCTGCGCCTCACCAGCCAGGCTATGGCTGAGCTTGACCTCATTTTGGCGCGCGCCCGCTATGCCGAAGATCTTAACGCCACCCAACCGGAATTATTACCTGTGCAGCCGAGTCCCGATTCAAACCATCCCGGCAGCGTTTTAGAGCTTACCCGCGCCCGGCATCCGCTCATTCCAGCGGAAAAGGTGGTGCCTATTGATGTAGTCTTGAACAAAAAGACCTTTGCCGTCGTGCTTACCGGACCAAATACCGGCGGCAAGACCGTTACGCTTAAAACGATTGGATTGATGGTTTTGATGGCTCAGGCTGGCATGCAGATCCCGGTTGCCGCCGGATCGCGCCTCAGCGTTTTTCAGGACGTTTTTGCTGACATCGGTGACGAGCAGTCTATCGAGCAATCCCTTTCCACCTTTTCAGGGCATATCAAACAGTTGGTGCGCATCCTGAAGAGGGCAAATCATCGTTCCCTGATCCTGCTGGATGAGCTTGGCTCCGGCACTGACCCACAGGAAGGCTCCGCGCTGGCGCGCGCCGTCCTTGACTACATGCTCAAACGCCGCATCACCTGCTTTGTTGCCACGCACTTCCCAGAGCTTAAAAGCTACGCGCACGCCACTTCAGGCGTAACTAATGCCAGCCTCGAGTTCGACACCGAAACGCTGCTCCCAACCTATCGCTTGATGATCGGCTTGCCTGGTCGCTCCAACGCGCTTGCCATTGCTGAAAGGCTGGGACTTGATCCCGAAATCCTGGAAGCCGCACGGCAGGAGATCAACCCTGGAGACCTTCAGGTCGACGATCTGCTTGAAGAAATCCACCGCCAACGCAAATTAACGCATGAAAGTTTCACTCAGGCTGAAAAACTGCGTCAATCCGCGGAGGAAAAAGAAGCTGAGCTGACCGGCCAACTGGAAAAACTGGAACTCGACCGGGATAAGATCCTTGTTCAGACCCAAATGCAGGCTGAATCGGAGCTGGAAGACCTGCGCGATCAGGTGCGTGAACTTCAACGCACGCTTAACCGCCTGAAAAGCGAACCAGAACGAAAGTCCGAACTCGCCAAAGTCAGCCAGGCTCTTGAGCAATTGGAACAAAGCCACAGCGAAAAGCAACACCGTAAGCGTTTGCAAACCTATCTACCCAAAAGATCTGTCGGGCCGCTGCGCGTTGGCCAAAAAGTATTCATCAAAAAACTGGGCATCGAAGGTAATATCAGCGCGATCGACGGAAAACAGTTTGAGGTCCAGGCCGGCGCTTTGCGCCTGCGTCTGGAAGAACACGAGCTCTCCCGCCGCTCTGAACTTCAGGAAGTCTCTCTCAGACCAAAATCTAAATCAGTAAGCCCTCAATCCAGCAACCGCACCCTCGTGCCAACGATCGCCTCCCCCGGCATGGAGCTTGATCTGCGCGGTTTGCGCGCCGATGACGCGCTCGACAAACTGGAAGACTGGCTCGAGAAGTGTTTTTCTTCCGGTCAACCTTTCGGCCGCATCATCCACGGCAAAGGCACAGGCGCCTTGCGCGAAGCCGTTCGCGATGCCTTGCGCCATTCAAGTTATGTTACCAACTGGGAACGGGGAGGCGAGTCAGAAGTTGGTGATGGCGTTAGCGTGGCTTTCTTCCATTAACAAAAAAGATCGCCGCTGATTCGCTCCCTAATCACTGGCGATCCTTCTGCAATGGTCCCCTGCGGCCACTGCCCGGTGAGCTTTTTTTATTATTCGGGAAGTATAGCATACTCTTTTTCAGCGCGCAAACACAATTTTACGATTTCTTTTTACAATTTCTTGTCAATTTTTTCCCCACATCTCAAAACTTCAGTTAAAGTATCAATGCATAGAAAAACGATGGTTGAAATATCAACCATATACACTACTTAAAATAAAAACCTCTCCTGATTGGAGGGTTTTTTTATGCCGAAGGTGGGAATCGAACCCACATACCCGAGGGTACACGATTTTGAGTCGTGCGCGTCTGCCTGTTCCGCCACTTCGGCAAGTTTACAAAGTATACACGCATTCCCTTGACTTGGTCAAGATATTCGCACTCATTCGTGTGAGGAGACCAGCACTCATTCGCATTAGTTCATGTGAGACTGTCGTGGGGATAAATCCAGGTGGTAGAGTTCAATACATTTCCTTGGGCTCAGATTGTCCTGCGTGCGGTAAGGTCTCATATCGTTATAAATCCATTCCTTTTTCAAAGGTCAAAGTTCAGCTCTAACAGATTGCCTACAGGCTCATTGAACGTATAGAATTCTTCCAAATGGGTTCTATGGGCTCACTCCACTTTCCCGTTTAGCCTGGGAGATCGTGGTGTTAGGACAAACAGAAAGATCATCATCTGAGCATAGGGCTGCTCAACCTTTCTAACAATTTATTCACAATATTGTCGTGGAATTCTATTAGCTATTGCCTTACGTCGACACCAAAGAAATTATGGTATATCAACTACACTATGGTAAACTGATTTTAGAGTGGCATAAAATCTTCTTGTTTGGTAATCTTATAGACCGGCTTTATCAATGTTTTTGAGGTAGGTATGGATAGTTCCAAGAATCGGATAGCATGGATTGATGTCTTGAAATTTGTAGGTATTTTTGGTGTTTATCTCTGCCATTTCGAAACACAAGCAGGCTATTTTTATCCGTTTGGGTTTCGATATCTGGCAGAGCTTTTCATTTTCTTGTCTGGAGCTATGGAAGCAATCTCAATGAAAGAGATGCCGCTTTTTGAAAACATAAAAAGAAAATTTAACGGGATCATGCTACCCTATATCTTTTTCTGTTTTATATCAATTCTTATCATTATTTTTTCTGGGAACGCAACTGTTAATCTATTATTGAAAATATCATATGAATATCTTCTAGCAGTTCGAAATACGCTTTTTTCACCCATATTATGGTTTTTGCCAACTTTATTTGCTATTTCCATTATCTTTATATTGTTGAAGAAACTATTTAAAAATCGCTGGTATATTCTGTTGGCTGGATTGGCACTACTGGTCATTGCAGAAACAGTATTTCCTCATCAACCTGTTGTAAAACCGTCATGGTACTGGAACATAGATAGTGCTATTTACTACTTCTTTTACTATGCTCTTGGCTATGCATTTTTCCCATACATTAGGCAGATACTTTCCTCAAATTCCAGGTTGACACGTTCGGGAGTGTTTATATCGGGCATATTTGCAACAGCATATGCTGTTGCGTTTCTTATTGGAAAGGATTATATCGCCATTTTATTTAGTCGTGTACCACACAGTGTCCCAATTATTTCTGTAGTAAGTGCGATTATTTTAATTTGGTTCAGCATTCTTTTATCTCAAATACTCAGCAATATTAAGCTATTTCAATTGATTGGTCGCAACACATTATATATATTAGGTTCCGAACAAATAATCAAACACCTTACACCAACGCTTTTATCCGTTTTTGGATTAAATCTGAACATTAACACACTTTTGAGTGCAATAATATTCACTTTCGTCGCATTAGTAACAGAAGTATATCTAATTGTTCCATTTCTAAAAACGTTTTATAACAATATATTGGCATTTTTTACTGGTCCAAGCACTATAAATGAGGAATCCTAAATTTGTTAGCTTGGCGCTGAATATAATCAAAACAGGAATTGTCTCTGTGGCCATCTGTAATAAATGGAAAGAATAGAGTAATCTACAATGAATTACAGTAGAGCGTTTATTTATAATTGGGTTTCTTTCGAGCACTTTCTTTGGACTCATCCCGCGTTTGCGTAGTGCTTTCCAATCCCCCGGATGTCTCTACCTGTGTTTGGCTGTCTTACTCGGTTTTAGCATCATTATCCAGGCTAAATGATAGAATTGTCGAAAGATATATCTGCTGCATTGGGGTTCCTTCGTTTTTGGTTTTATCACCTCCAGGATGACCTCAATATGCTTTTTTGCACAGCCTTACTCTCTCATATCCTTCTGGACTTGCTCAGATATTTATAAAAAGAGCTCCTGTTAGAGGTGCTCTTCCGTGATTAAACATTTTTTGTTCTGAGAACAAGCCAAAAGTTGTCCATTCTGTCCTCAACGCCAGGATCATCATACTCACCCAGACGCTTCTTTTTATTTCATGAGTAATCTAGCCATCTTCAGAATAGGCCTTAGTATACTCAAAACACCCCACATCCGATGGCCATTGCTGTCCTCAATATCTTTGTTAAATACTACACTATCTCCTGACAAAGAGTCTTTTTAGGGCATTTTACCGAGCATCTGATGCATCGTAGACTGTAAAATTGTCATAAGCAATCGTGATATTTCCCGTGTTATAACTCTGCGTAAACAAACCCACTTCGCCATAAGAATGTGACCAGTCTTGCACACTGCCCAGGAAATAGTCATTGACTGTTAGGGAAAGTGTGTTCCCGGCACAAAGTGCCTTAATTTTATTAGCTACTGGATCAATGATGCCGTCAGGAGCCTGACCCGAAAGCAGGTTTTCGTATTTATCGTCTACGTATTTATCAATAGAGTACCAGCCATCATTCCCGATGAAAAGGAAGTAGAAGTTGTCCACATCAGTGTAGCGACAAACAAAGCCCTGTCCGTTTTCTTGCGTACCAGCATGCAAACGGGCATCAACTTCCAGCTCTACATCACTTGTATAAAAATCAAAGGTTTGGCTCCAGATCATATAGGATGTCCTATAGAGTGTCATGTGATACTCTCCATTTGTGATACTATCTTTACCAGCATTTTCAGACCAAACGCCAATATCCCAGCTTCCGTCTTCGGATGAAAACGTTTCTTTCATCAAAATATCTCTTGGGGAGACCGGGGTTGGGACAACAATATCCTCTGGGATGACAGGAACGCTAGTCGCAGTAGAGAAAATTATCAAAGCGGGAACTGTGGTTGCGGTCGGATCGGGAGCATCTTCAATTTTTACCAGTCTTGGCATTGAACAGGATGCCAAAACAAGGGTCATTAAAAATAAAACTAATGTAATTTTCTTCATTTCTCCTCCATTCATGAATGACATCGGTATAGTTTAACATAGAATTTGATCTCTTTTTTCGGTTGCATACGTATATTCTCAGGGTGACAAAAAACAGGGGGCTGACCCAAAAGCCAAAGACGGGTTTTTCATACCCACTGTCAGGCAAACATAGTCGAAATTTAGGGAATGCGCTGCTAATTATAAGATGTAACAAAACATTACCCCTGCTTTTAGCGATCTTTTCTAAAAATCTATGCTTTGGGTCAGCCTCAGAACCTGTTCGTTTTCATGTTCGGACACTGCATGCGTGTTGGGTTCTTTTCCCCATGTGGTATCCTATTCATATCCATAGGTAAAACAAGAATTGCTGTTGTTCGATGAGCATGACTTGTTCCATGCGTCCAATTGCGTTTCAATACATCTATGCCATAACACTGGACAAAAGGACTAAGATCTTCTTCCTGTTCCTAAATCCAATCCTTCTAAAATCATATTAACAACTCATAAAATCACCGCAAAAAGTCCACATGTTTCACAAAAGTAGTGCTAAAATTCAGGCACAATTAATTCAAGGAAGGGAAAAATGAAGAAAACTATTAAATGTGTTGTTACATGCCTTGCCTTAGTAATGCCAAGCCTTCAGTTGAGTCTTGTTCAAGGTCAAGCTCCAGTATCAGAAGGAGGCATTGATGACCAATTTCCGGTATCAATTGAAGAAAGACCTTATTTTGAGTCACCAGAATATTATTTCGAAAATGACATGCCTGAAGGCTGGCATCAACCCCATTTTAAGAATAGTGAAAAACGCGAGTTTATTCCTCCAACCGAAGAAAACCTAAGACTCACCCAGAAACAGGTGCAAGCTTTTGACTGTGGCACAGTAACGGATGTTCCCCGCCTTGAATGTGAAGCCCTGGTCGCGCTTTATGAGAGCACCAATGGCGCTGGCTGGGCCGACAATACCAACTGGCTTCAAAGCACGACGGTCGGCAATTGGAAAGGGATTACTGTTAGCGCAGGTCGTGTTGGAGGTGTAAGGCTTGGAAAAAACAACCTGACAGGCACGATACCCGTAGAGCTGGGAAATTTATCGAATCTACAAAATCTCTACCTTGATTGGAACCAGTTGACAGGCAATATACCTGCAACACTGGGCAATCTGGGAAATTTATACTCCCTCAATCTTTTTTACAACCAATTGACAGGTACAATACCTGTCACACTGGGCAATTTGGGAAATTTACGGTATCTAATCCTTGATTGGAACCAGTTGACGGGAACAATACCCGCAGAGCTAGGCAATTTGTCCAATTTACAGCATCTCGACCTTGATTGGAACCAGTTGACGGGCACAATACCTATTGAATTGGGAAATTTGTCGAATTTACAAAATCTCTACCTCGATTGGAACCAGTTAACAGGCACGATACCGATATGGCTGGGCGATCTGGAAAATTTACAAGACCTCGATCTTGGGGGGAACCAATTTACAGGCCCTATACCTGCTGCGCTTGCCAATCTGGCGAATTTACAAGAGCTCCACCTTTACAACAACCAATTGACGGGCCCGATCCCTGCATGGCTGGGAGATATGGCAAATTTACGGAGTATCGAACTAAGTGACAATCAATTTATGGGCACGATACCAGCTAAGTTGGGCAATCTTACGAATTTACAGGCTCTTAACCTCGGTAGCAACCAATTAACAGGTACAATTCCGACATGGCTAGGTAGTATGTCAAGAATAGAAGGACTCTTCCTTGAAGATAACCAATTAACGGGCCCAATACCTGCTGAACTGGGCAATCTTGTGAATCTAATCTCTCTTGACCTCAGTTTGAACCAATTAACCGGCACGATACCTGCCACATTGGGTAATCTTGTGAATTTACAGTCGCTTAGCCTAAGCGGCAACAAACTAACAGACACGATAATTCCGATTTGGCTGGGCAATATGACGAGTTTACATAATCTCGACCTCGGTTACAATCAATTGACTGGTACGATACCCGAAGAACTGGGTAATCTGGTAAATTTAAAAAGTCTACACCTTGGTGGCAACAAATTAACAGGTAATATACCGGCTTGGCTGGGCAATATGACCTATTTACAGACGCTCTACCTCAGTTCCAACCAGTTTACGGGAATAATACCTACAGAGCTGAGCAATCTGGCAAATTTATGGCATCTCGGTCTCGCTAGGAACCAGTTAACAGGCATCATCCCCGCAGAGCTGGGTAATCTACCAAATTTATGGTATTTTAACATCAATAACAACCAATTAACAGGTACAATACCTGCCGAACTGGGCAATCTGGCAAATTTATGGTATCTTAACTTAAGTAACAACCAGTTATCGGGCACGATACCTGTAGCGTTGGGTAATATGCCTAATTTAATGTATCTCTTCCTTGGGGAAAACCAATTGACCGGCACGATGCCCACGGAATTAGGTAATCTAACGAATTTAAGGGAACTCAACATTGATGGCAACCAATTGACCGGCATGATACCTGTTGAACTGGGCAATCTGGCAAATTTATGGTATCTTAACCTAAGTAACAACCAGTTATCGGGCACGATACCTGTAGCGTTGGGTAATATGCCTAATTTAATGTATCTCTTGCTTGGGGGAAACCAATTGACCGGCACGATACCTGCCGCACTGGTCAATCTGGCGAATTTAGAACTTATCAGCCTTAGTAGCAACCAATTGTCTGGTACGATACCAGTTGAACTTGGTAATTTGACTAAATTAATTCATCTTGATTTAAGCCACAATCTTCTGGAAGGTGGCATACCAGCCAGCTTCACGAATCTGACAAATCTCTGTGTGGATGGACAGCCTGAGGAGCGTTGTTATAACTACTACAAGACTGATCTTGGTTATAATCTGCTCAATGTGCCTCAGCCCAACCCGCCGTCCGACTTCCTTTACGAAAAAGATCCTGACTGGCACCTGACCCAAGGCGTGAAAACTGTCTTTACAGGAGCCATGGGAGGTGCTTTGGTTTCAAACGATGGACGCACAACGGTCAATGTCCCTCCCGGAGCAGCTGAAGGTGAACTGACGATTATTCTCAAACCCACACCACCAACAATGGGTTTTACCTTACCCATGGTTTCAGCAGGCAACAACTTTGAACTCCTGGCGTTTGATGCTAATGGCGAAGTGACCCAATTCAACCAGCCTTTGGAATTTACCCTCAAGTACAGTGACCTGGAAATTGGATCAATGCCTGAAGAAAGCCTGGCACTGCATTTTTACGACGTAAACTCAAAACAATGGTATGACGCAATTACAACTTGCTCTTCAGGGAGTTATATACACGATCCAGTCCAAAATCAGTTTAGTCTGCCCGTTTGCCATCTAACCGATTTTGCGGTTGTGGGTGAGGGCTATGGCATCTACTTACCTGTCACATTCAAACATTGACAAATTACCCCGTCACAAGCTACACGAAATAAAAGAACCACCCGAATAGTGGGTGGTTCTTTAAACACCTGGCTTCCCACTGTATAAAATTGAGCAGGGGATTTTCTCTCCCTCCTTACACCAAGGTATTGGAACATATGCACTGTTCGTACAAGCCTTGGAGTCTCTTTGGGGTTCATCGGCAACTACATCTTTTGTGAACTTTCATCACAGATTGACGGCATGTCTGTTACACGCAAAAAAGAAGCTCCCAATTATTGGAAGCTTCTTTTTTGATTTTGTTTATTTGGTTTCAGCTAAATACCTTAACTTTTTCTCAAGGTTGATCTATGAAACCGAGGACTGGTCGGTGCGGTCTTTCTGATGCTGTTTATAAGTGATTGTTTTCATCACTTCAGCAGCAATTGAGGGGACCAGTACCAGAGGTAATATCTCAGCCCAATCAATCCATCGCAAGGGCGTGGTGTCGAAAATATCCTGCAGGAAAGGCGTATAAATTACCAGGAGGACCAGAAGAACAGAAACCAGTACAGCAATGTTCATATTCCTGTTGGTGAAGAGACCAATTTTTACCAGCGGATAGTACTCTGAGCGGGCAGTATAAGCGCGGAAGAGCTCGGAAAGTGAGAGCGTGACGAAAGCGAAAGTCTCAGAAAGAATACGGGCTTCGTCGGAAGAGCCCTTGAGCGCGCCGCCACCCAGGAAGAATGCTACCAGCGTTGCCGCGGTAATCGCGATAGTCTGAACGATGATGCCCTTAACCATATAACGGTTGATGATGGGCTCTTCGGGAGGTCGTGGCGGATGATCCATAATATCGGGATCACCTTTCTCGGTTCCCAACGCAAGGGCAGGAGCGCCATCGGTCACCAGGTTGAGCCAGAGCAACTGGATCGGTGCCAGAGGAGTATTCCAGCCGAACAAGGTTGCCAGGAAGATGATCATGATTTCCGCAATGTTACAGGAAACCAGATAATAAACAAATTTGCGGATGTTGCTGTAAATCACGCGACCCTGTTCGACAGCGGAAACGATGGAAGCGTAGTTATCATCGGTCAGGACCATATCAGCGGTCTCTTTGGCAACGTCTGTACCGGTAATGCCCATTGCCACGCCAATATCAGCGCGTTTGATGGCCGGGGCGTCATTGACACCGTCACCAGTCATTGCCACTACTTCGCCATTATCGCGCAGGGCATCGACAATTTTCATCTTGTGTTCTGGGCTCACGCGGGCGTAAACATCGGTAATTTTGACAATCTTGCGCATTTCCTCATCTGTTTTGTCTTCAATTTCTGCGCCTGTCAACACCTGATGGCCTTCGAGCAATAAGCCGATATCTTCTGCGATTGCTTTTGCGGTGTTTGGATAGTCTCCAGTGATCATGACGGAGCGGATACCCGCATGTTGTGCTTCTTTAAGAGCAGGTTTGACCTCGGGACGGGAGGGATCGATCATGCCGATCAGACCCGCGAAGATCAAATCCTTTTCGAGAACATTTGCGACCAGCTCTGTTGGTTTCTGGCTGACCGGACGATAGGCAACACCTAAAACGCGTAAAGCCTGACCTGTCATGCTGTTATTTGCTGTCAAAATCTCCTGACGCATTTCATCGGTCAATGGAGCAACGGTATTATCCATTTTCTGGTAGCGGGTACATAAGCCGAGGACGATATCAGGCGCGCCTTTGATGTTGATTACATGAGTGTATTCGCGTTCATCAGAATAGAAAGGCGAGATGTCGCCCCCACCCGGTTGAACGAGTTCGTGAATTGTTACCATGCGTTTTCGGGATGAATCGAATGGAATTTCCTGTACGCGAGGATAATTCTTATTCAAATCGCGGGCAACCGCGCCAGCTTTTTGGGCGGCAACCAGGATTGAACCTTCAGTTGGATCACCAACCATGCGATAAGTCTTTTTCCCGTCCGCTTCACCAGAGGGTTCAAGCTGGGCATCGTTGTTCATACTGCCAACCCAAAGCGCGTTTCGAGCGCCCTGATAATCTTTTAGATTAATAACATTGCCCTCAATTGAGAACTCACCGACCGGGTCATAACCCGTACCGGAGATATCCACAAATTCGCCGTCAACCCAAAGTTTGGTGACGGTCATTTGGTTTTGGGTCAAGGTGCCGGTTTTATCAGTGCAAATAGTTGTTACGGAACCAAGTGTCTCAACGGATGCCAGTTTGCGGATCAGCGCGTGGCGGGAAACCATTTCACGCATGCCACCAGCCAGAGAGATGGTAACAACGGCTGGCAAGCCTTCGGGGACAGCGGCGATGGCAAGTGAGACAGCTACCATAAAGAGGGCAATCAATTCAGGTACAAAACGTTCATCACCAGGTCTAACAATATCCGGAGGAGTCACCAGGCGAATGACACCGATGACAAAAACCAGTATGCAAACGATCAGCGCGGCGATGCCAAGGGTTTTTCCGAGCTGGTCAAGGCGTTTTTGCAGCGGGGTTTGTTCTTCTTCGACGGTTTGAAGCATGGTCGCGATCAAACCAAGTTGGGTGTGCATACCGGTATTGGTAACGACACCTTTACCGCGCCCGTAGCTGACGGTCGTGCCCATAAATGCGGTGTTCTCGCGGTCGCCCAAAGGAATGTCAGCCAACAGGTTGCCGCCGGCATTTTTCTTGGCGGGGACGGATTCTCCGGTCAGAGAGGCTTCATCGATGCTCAGGTTGACTGCTTCAAGCAGACGTAAGTCAGCAGGAATGAAATTTCCAGCCTCGATGAAAACGATATCCCCGGGAACGAGGTCAGGTGTGGAAACCAAAATGCGGTGACCGTTTCGCATAACCTGTGCTTCAGGCGCGGACATCTTTTTAAGTGCCGCCAGGGAAGCTTCCGCTCGGGATTCCTGAACAATACCCATAATTGCGTTCAAGACAACAATGAGCAAGATGGCTCCAGCTTCCACCCAATCCCCTAAAATAGCGGAAATGACTGCGGCGCCGATTAGCAACCAAATGACAAAGCTATTGATCTGTTCCCACAGTTTTTGCCAAAAGCTTTTTCCTGGTCGTTCAGCCAGCTCGTTGTGTCCGTATTTCTCGAGACGTTTCCTGACTTCTTCGTCGCTCAACCCACTATCAATTGAGACTTCGAGAGTATCCAGCACTTCCTCGGGATTGATGGCATGCCACGAAATTGAAAAAATATCGTCGCCATCCTTTGTAATTGTTTTGTGTTCTTCTGTCATAAAGACTTATCTCCTAATGCAAACTATAAGCCAAACAATTATAAGTTAAAAATTGAAAAAACGATGAATTATTCGCTTCCATGCTAAAATCAATTCATGGATTGGAACATCCTTGGACACGAATCCGCGATTCGCTATTTTAAGAGCCAGACAAAGGCTGGGAATACCCGCCATGCTTATTTAATTGTTGGGCCTGATGGTGTTGGGCGGCGCACGCTCGCCCTGGCTTTCGCCAAGGCTCTTAACTGCACGCAAGCTCCACAGGAGGGCGATTTTTGCGATGAATGTTTGGCTTGTCGGCAGATAAATGAGCAGCGATATGCGGATCTAACCGTTCTGGAAGTTGAAGAAGGTAGCAAGGATATAAAAATCGACCAGGTTCGTGATATGCAACAGACTTTGGCTCTTTCGCCTTATCAGTCGCGCTTCCGTATGGTTCTGATCCCAGACTTTCAGCGTGCCACGATCGGTGCGTCGAATGCTTTGCTCAAATCGCTTGAGGAACCGCCCTCAAAAGCATTGCTGATCCTTACGGCTGATGCCAAAGAAAGCCTGCTTGAAACGATCGCCTCACGTTGTGAGGTGATCCGCCTGCGGCCTTCTCCCATTGAAAAGCTGGAAAGCTTTTTGAAAGAAGAAAAGGGGTTGGAAGCAAAGTTGGCAAAAAAGCTGGCTCACCTTGCCGCTGGCAAGGTTGGGACAGCCCTTTCTTACAGCCAGGATCCGCAGTCTCTGGACGATTACACGGAAGCGCTTGAGGATCTAAACCATCTTTTGAAGTGCAGGCTGAGACACAGACTGCAATACATTGAGAAGAATCAGGCCAAAAAAGGAAATCAACGCGAAAAGTTTGCTTTTTTGATCGCGACCTGGCTGAGCTTCTGGCGTGATGTCATGATCAGGCATGAAAAAGCAGATATCCCTCTGGTCAATCTCGATCAGGTCGATCTGATAGAGGAGACAGCTGGTCTCATGAATTCCGGACAAATTGAAAAGATCCTCAAGGTTCACGAAACAAGTCTGGGGCAATTGGACGCCAATCTCAACCCGAGACTGGTGATCGAGAACCTTTTGTTAGAACTTCCGGTGATAGGTTAGTCTAATGACAGAAGAAGTAAAGCTCAACCCTGAAGCCTTGCCTGAAAACATGAACGATCATGAACAGGATGTCTCAAAAATTCCTTTGAAAACCCGTCTTTTTGAGCTGTTCTGGGTTTGTCTGAAAATTGGATTGACCAGTTTTGGCGCGCCGACAGCTCATATCGCCATGATGGAAAGAGAATTTGTGCGCAGGCATAAATGGATCACCGAAAGACATTTTTTGGATCTTCTGGCTGCGGCCAATCTAATCCCGGGGCCAAATGCCAGCGAAACCTGCTATCATGTCGGCTATGTTCGCGCAGGATATCCTGGTTTGTTGGTGGCTGGGATTAGTTTCATCAGTCCTGCCTTTCTCTCCAGTCTACTTTTGGCCTGGATTTACACGCGTTATGGAACCTTACCCCAGGTTGAAGGCATTTTTTACATACTCAATCCCCTGGTTTTGGCGATTGTGCTTGAAACCACCTGGCAAATCGGAAAAGCAAGTTTCAATGGTTGGAAACAAGTTCTAATCTTCGTGGTGGTTGTTGCTGCCAAGTTGCTGGGATTAAATGAATCTCTTGCCTTAATTGGCGGCGGTTTCTTGGGGATTTTGTTGCACCATACGCTGGCAAATTGGCCAAAAGGGTCTGGCCTGGGTCAGTTGTTGCTGGCTTTTTTGCCGGTGCCAATGTTGACGGAATTTGTGGGCAATGTTGCCGTGCAGGTCAAAGAAAGCATATGGAATATCTTCATTTACTTTTTTAAAACCGGCTCGATTTTGTTTGGTTCTTCTCTGGTGCTTTTTGCCCTGATCGAGGAGGATGTGGTCAATCGTTTCGGATGGCTGACCTCGCAGCAACTCGCTGATGCGATCTCAATGGGGCAAATTACCCCGGGGCCGGTGCTGAGCGCCAGCACCTTTGTCGGCTACATTACAAATGGCTTAAGCGGTGCGGTCGCAGCCACGCTGGGCGTGTTTTTACCGTCATTTTTGATCGTCGCGGTGACAGCGCCCCTGGTGAAGAAGATGCGTGAAAACCATATCGCGCATAGCTTTCTTGAAGGGGTGAACTCGGCGGTGGTTGCCTTGGTCCTGTTTGTCTGTATCAACCTTGCCCAAAGCGCGTTGGTGGACGTTTGGACGGTTCTGGCAATGCTGGCGGGATTGGCGGTATTGATTTTCACCAAGGCTCAGCCTTATGTTCTCGTGATCGCTGGATTTGCGATCGGTATTCTCAGAATGGTTTTGATGTAAGAAGAGAACATCGGATGTAGGTTGCGATTGAAATTTTCCTAAAATGGGAAAAATTCAATCCAACCCGAGATATCCGCTCCTATTTTTACAAATCGTCTGGCGGGCTTCTGGTACAATTTGTGAGCCATGGATAAACTGATCGATGTTCTCAATCCCCAACAACAAAAAGCAGTCGCGGCGCCCTCGGGGCCAACACTGGTTTTGGCTGGCCCAGGTTCCGGCAAGACGCGCGTGCTCACTTATCGCATCGCCTACCTGATCAGCGCGATGAACGTGCCGCCCTGGAATATTCTGGCGGTCACTTTCACCAATAAAGCTGCCAAACAGATGGGCGAACGGGTTGGTCAACTGATCGGCGCCCAGGCGGATGGCATCTGGTTGGGTACTTTTCACTCGATCTGCGGACGCATTTTGAGACGCGAGGCTGATCTGCTGCCGGTCAATAAGGATTTTGTCATCTTTGACGCTGATGATCAGGAATCCTTGATGAAGGAAATTGTACGTGAGAGCAATTTAGACGAAAAAAGATTTAGGCCCAATTCGGTATTGGCGGCAATTTCCACCGCGAAAAATGATCTGATCTCTCCTGAAAACTTTCCTGTCAGCAATTATTACGACGAGCAGGTCAAACGGCTTTATACGCTCTATCAACAGCGACTGGTGCGCAATAACGCTATGGATTTTGATGACATGCTGGTCTATACCAACCAGATCCTTGAGACCTATCCGATCGTGCGCGAGACTTACGGGCATAAGTTTGAGCATGTTCTGGTGGATGAGTTTCAGGACACCAATTACGCCCAATATTCAATTTTGCAGAATCTGGCGTGCGTGCATAACAATTTATATGTCGTTGGCGATGAGGATCAGTCGATCTACCGCTGGCGCGGCGCCGATTATCGCAATCTGGAACGCTTCAGACGTGATTTCAAGGGCGCGAATGTGATCCTGCTGGAGCAGAATTACCGCTCAACCCAGATCATTCTCGACTGCGCTATGGCGGTCATCAACCAAAACACGAACCGCACGCGCAAAAAGCTCTTTACTGAAGCCAGGATTGGCGACAAATTGCGCCTGATTGTCGCGGAAGACGACCGCGAAGAGGCACAGCTGGTCGTGACTGATATCCGTGATGGCATCCGCATGGGCAGAAACCCAAGCGAATATGCCATCATGTATCGCACCAACGCGCAATCCCGCATCTTAGAAGAGGCTTTCCGCCGTGAGGGCATCAGCTATCGGCTGGTGGGCGCGCAGCGCTTTTACGGGCGCAAGGAAGTGCGTGACATCATCGCCTTTTTGCGCCTGATCTATAACCCAATGGACGAAGTGAGCCTGCGCCGGGTGATCAACCTGCCGCCGCGGGGGATCGGTGACAAAACTGTCGCCAGTTTGGCAGAGATCTCCAACCGCAGCGGCTTGAACATGGGCGAGGTTTTGCTGGACCTAATCCATCCTGCCAGTCCGGCTTTGCTCGAGCTGGGGCGCAACGGCGAAAAGCTGGCTCGTTTTGGGCGGCTGTTGAGCCAATGGCGCGCGATTGCCCAATCTGACAGCCTGAGCAATCTTTTTGATCGGGTCGTGCTGGACACGGAATATGAAGCCTATATTCGCGATAAGAGCGAAGAAGGACAGGATCGCTGGGAGAACGTGCTTGAATTGCGCGCGGTCGCGATGGAATACGAGACCAGAGGCTTGCAGGAGTTTCTGGAAGCTATGGCGCTGGTGGCGGATCAGGACACTTTGCCTGAGACTTTGGACGCTCCGACCATGCTGACACTGCACGCCGCCAAGGGTCTCGAGTTTGAGCGGGTCTATATCGTTGGACTGGATGAGATGCTACTGCCGCACAGCCGCTCGCGCGATGATGAAGAAGATCTGGCGGAGGAGCGGCGCCTGCTCTATGTCGGGATCACGCGCGCGAAGCGAAAACTGACCCTGACGCGGGCGTTGAGAAGGCGCAGTCTGTCTGGTATGTACGAAGACACCGTGCCATCACGCTTTTTAAAGGATCTGCCTTCGGGTCTGGTGCAGGAGGATCTTTACGCACAGCCGAGAAGAAGCAGTTATAGCTGGGAACGTGAGACTTCCGCCTGGGAAAGACCTTCCTGGATGCGTGATTCGCGTGTTCCGATGGACAAGCCGGCAAAGACGAAGTACAAAACTGGCATGCAGGTGCGCCACGCGACTTACGGCAGGGGTGTGGTCAAGAGCAGCAAGCTTGAGCACGGCGACGAGACGGTGGAAGTTTATTTTGAAGGGCACGGCCTCAAAGCCCTGATCGCATCGATGGCGAATATGGAGATATTGTAGATTTTAGGGTTTTGGTTCAATTCATCGGGGATATTGATTTGTGGGTTCAAACGTGGTCTCCTGAATGCTGTAACTTTTGAATAAATAGATTTCATATCAATAGGAATTGTAGTTCCACAAAAAAGAAAATCCTCTAAACTCTCCGCTATAATCAAACTAAGGAGGACGAAATGGAAATTACTTATACCTGGTACGGACATGCCACCCACGGCTTGAAAGTGGGCGCGCACAAGCTTTTAATCGATCCTTTTTTTACCAATAATCCATCCGCCCCCATCAAGGCGGAGGGGGCAGAGGCGGATTTCATCCTGATCAGCCACGGTCATGGCGACCACCTTGGTGACACAATTGAGATCGCCGAACGCACAGGCGCGCTCTGCATCACCAATTTCGAGATCGCCAACTGGCTGGCGGAAAAAGGCGTTAACGCCCACGGTCAGCAGATTGGGGGCGGTTTTCATCACCCCTTTGGTTACCTCAAATTGACCCAGGCGCTGCACGGTTCGGTTTTACCAGATGGGACTTACGGAGGAAACCCGGCTGGTTTCCTACTGACGACTCTGGACGATAAAAAAATATATTTTGCTGCTGACACGGGCTTATTCGGAGATATGAGCCTGATCGGTGACGAAGGCATTGATCTGGCATTACTGCCGATTGGTGACAATTACACCATGGGACCCGACGACGCGCTGAAGGCGGTCAAATTATTGCGTGCCGAAGTCGTTGTGCCTGTGCACTATAACACCTGGGAGCTGATCGCGCAGGATCCTTTGGCGTGGAAAGAAAGAGTTGAAGCAGAAACAACGACGAAAGTCCATGTTCTGAAACCTGGGGAAAGCCTGACTCTGTAGGAGAAAAATGTTTGCAGCGCTTAGCGACGAAGAGAAAAAACGAATTCCGCCAGGACAATACCTGACAAGGCGCTTCCCGGTCTTGCATTATGGACCCATCCCTGAGCAGGATCTGAAGAACTGGAAGTTTCGCGTTTGGGGCGAGGTGGAAAAGCCGCTTGTCCTGACCTGGGAGGAGTTCGCGGCGCTTCCCCGTACGAAGCTGACCATGGATCTGCACTGCGTAACGAAGTGGAGCAAACTGGAAACGACCTGGGAAGGCGTGAGCCTACAAACCCTGAAAGAACTGGGGCTGGTAGTGCCCACTGAAAAAGCAGGTTTTGTGATCCAGCATGCCGAATTTGGCTATACCGCCAATCTGCCTCTGGAAGTGATGTTTGGTGAAAACTTCCTGCTGGCAACCCACTATGAGGGCGAGCCGATCAGTCTGGAGCACGGCGCGCCTTTGCGCGGGGTTTGCGGCGCCATCCCTGGCAGGGATGATCTGAAAGACGTTTATCTCTGGAAAGGCGCCAAATGGCTGCGCGGGTTGGAGTTCAGAACCAATGATCTGCCTGGGTTCTGGGAACGCGCAGGCTATCACAATGAGGGGGATGTCTGGCTGGAAGAACGTGTGCAAAATAGAGCATAGTGATTTGTCGTTCAAAAAGCACAATGAAACAAAAAAGAAGTCCTCACGGCTTCTTTTTTCTATATCCTTGTGGATTCTAAATCTGAAGGGGTTGGATTGAAATAAATTCTGATCACTCCGCTTTGTTCGAGCGCAGCATGTAAAAGCCCAAACCAAGCCCAGCCAGCAAGATGATTCCGCCAACGATAGCTAGAATTGGAACACGCCTGGCAGTATCAGGTACAATTTCACTCTCCGGCGCGGTGGCGAGCTGACCGCCAAAGTCAATGGTAGCTTCTTCTCCCGCGCGGACCTCGAGAGGATAATTGGTTACTGTAGTGGGGTTGAAATCATCAGGAATAGCAATCGAAATGTTGTAGGTTCCAACAGGAATATCGTCAAAACACAATGGGGTGATCTGTTCTGGATCACCCGCAACGGTTGTTCCGGTTAAAGAGATGGTTCCAAGCCTGTCATTGACACTGACTTCTCCTCCATAGAGGTAGTCTTCCCCGGGGTTGCGCATGCCATTTCCGTTCATGTCGTGGAACAAAACCACACAGATACGGGCAAGTCCGGGCATGGGTGTTAATGTTGGGGTAATAAGCTCATGCGGAGTTGTCGCAGTTGGAGTGGCTGGAAGTGGGGTTACTTCGACCCTTGCCAGGATGAGCTGTTGACCTTCGTAAATATTGCAGGCTTCAGTGAGATTGTTGAGCCGAATTATCTCTGAAATCGGGACGCCTGTGCGCTCCTGGATCGTGCTGCACCACTCGCCGACCTGGACAATGTAAATAATTGTGCCCTGTTCATTTGGAGTAGGGGTTTGATAAGGCAATTGGGCAAAAGCGCGCCTGGATGGTTGTGAAAAAGCAAAAGTCATTGCTGTGAAGACCAGTCCAATGAGAATGAGAGAGAAGGTTTTAGAGTTTGTTTTCATGGCTTCCTCCTGACAAAATTATATCATCAGTAATAAAAGCAAGTTTTGTGGTGGGAGGGCAATCCTCAGTATGTCTCAAATCGCTCGTGCTCCGGAGACCACGAGCGAACTTATCCCTTTTCCTGTTCGGACATTGCTTGCGTGTCGGGTCATTTTCCCGATATGGTCTTCCGACCATTCCCATGGATAAAATGAGAATTGCGTTACTGTTTCATTTTTCCCTATAATCTAAAAGAACTCATTCAAAGAGAATTGCTGGTAGTGGGAATTCTCTAAGGAATCTTGGGTAAAATTAGAAAGATGTTCAAAAGAATTTTGCTTGTCTTACTTTCTGCTTGTTTCTTTTTGGCGGCTTGTCAGGAGAAAATTGTCTTGACCACAGAACCAAGTTTTCCGCCAGCAACAGCAACACCTGTACCCAGCGCCACATTTGATTGGTTTCCGAAGACACCAACGCCTGTTCGTGACGCAAGTCCTACGCCAGTCCTCTTAGAAATAACGAGAGTAGTCGCGGATGAGGATTTTTTCGCCAGGGATGATTTTAGCGACGAAAGCCTATGGCAAATAGAAAGCAGTACAGCGGGCACAATCGCTTATGGCGATAAAATGCTTACGCTGGCAGTTGCGGGTGGACGTCAGAGCCTGACCAGCTTGAGTGCACACCAACTCCCAAGCGATTTCTATCTTGAGATCAATCTTGACATGCTGATGTGTTCAACTGGAGATCAGTATGGTTTGATCCTTTGGAATAACAGCCAGGCAGGAACTTTCCGCCTGTGGCTAAACTGCGATGGCAAAATAAAACTTGATCGTGTTCTGCCCTCGGGCATCAGCCAACTGGTTAATTGGCAGCCAGGGCGCAGGTTACAGCCTGGTTCGCCTGCTAACAACCGAGTGGCGATCCTTGCAAAAGAGGGTTTACTCGAGGTCTATGTGGCTGAAACGCTTCAGTTTTCATATGAGTTACATGCCAGACCTGAAGGCGTTTTAGGCGTAATTGCCCAATCAGGAGGCGAATTGCCAATGACGATACATGTTTCGGACCTCCAGATCATGATTCCATGAGTCTCAATTCCAATTAAAACGAAACGCGTCGCTCGTGGTTAGTATCCTGTGTTTGAAGCGATTATTTAATCAAGTATATTGTTGGAGGATTGAAGAAAAGAGCCCAATTGCCTTGCAGCCACTCCGTCTCGCCCTTGTACCCTTAAATTCACTATGCTCATGGCAAGATGAAAAATGTTTTTCTCAGTTTCATGACCTAATTATGCATAAGGGATATAATGAATCAAACAATGGAATATTTATAGTCTTAATGGCAGAGCAGTGAGGAGAGAATGGATCAAAAATTCAAAATAGTCATTCCCATGGCAGGGCTCGGAAGTCGTCTTCGCCCGTTGACATGGAGTCGTCCCAAACCACTGGTATCCCTGGCAGGAGCCACTGTCTTAGATCATTTGTTGGCGACTTTTAAGTCTGTCCCCAATCCCGAAAATGCTGAATATGTTTTTATCATGTCGCCTGGTCAGGAAGAATTAATCCAGGCTCACATGCAAAAGGTTTATCCCAAAATTAAGGTCCATTACGTCGAACAACCCGAAAAAAAAGGTCAATCTGATGCACTTTATCATGCCCGTGCGCACCTGGATGGACCCGCATTAGTTGTGTTTTCGGATACGCTGATCGAGGTGGATTTTTCGTGTATTGCCGATGAAAAATTGGATTCAATCGCCTGGGTAAAGGCTGTTCCGGATCCCCGTCGTTTTGGTGTGGCTGAGGTGGATTCACGAGGTTTGGTGACGCGCTTGATCGAGAAACCAAACGACATGAACAATAACCTGGCTGTGGTTGGTTGTTATTATTTCAAAAATGGGTATAAACTCGTAGATGCAATCGATGAACAGATTGAACGTAAAATCGCGCTGCGTGGTGAGTATTATCTGACCGACGCGATCAACCTGATGTTGGAACGGCGAGCATCTATGCGCATCGAGCAGGTTAAGATCTGGCTGGATGCTGGCACATCTGAAGCGCTTTTAGATACCAATCGTTATTTACTTGATCACGGCAGAGCTAATATCACTGAACAAAAAGCATTTGACGATAATGTCATTATTCCTCCTGTCTTTATTCATCCTGAGGCAAGAGTAAACGGGTCTATTGTGGGACCGCATGTATCGATTGGGGCTGGCAGCCTGATTCACAACAGTATGATCAAAGATTCTATTTTGAGTCAAGGCGCACATATCACCAACGCGCAATTGGAAGGTTCTTTGTTGGGCTATGACGTGGTTGTCAACGGAATGAAAGGAAAGTTCAATCTGGGGGACAATTCCTGGGCAAACTGGTAGCTGGCAAACCATAGAATCAAAAAGGAGAGTTGATGAGAAAGGGTTTGGCAGAACGAGTTGCTGGATTAAGACCATCTGGGATTCGTAAGATTTTCGATCTTGCGGCAACGATGGATGATGTCATTTCGCTTAGTCTTGGAGAACCTGATTTTGATACACCCATGCCAATCATTCAAGCTGGGATTGATGCCTTGAAGCGTGGAGAGACGCATTACACTGCAAATCATGGTTTGTTGTCTTTGCGTCAGGCGCTTTCAGCGCATTTGAACAAGCTATATGGAGTGGAATTTATTCCGGGAAACGAAATTGTCATGACGGTTGGCGTTTCGGAAGCTCTTTACCTGGTTTTTTCGGCAATTCTGAATCCAGGTGATGAAGTAATAATCCCAACTCCTTGTTTTGTGTCATATCAGGCGGAGACCTTGCTGGCTGGTGGCGAACCTGTGGAGGTGTCCACCTTTGTTGAAAATGAATTCAATCCACGGATTGAGAATATTGAAGCAGCAATCACTCCCAGGACGCGGATTGTATTTATCGGCAGTCCCAGCAATCCGACAGGCGCTGTGTATACCCGTCAGTTCCTGGAAGATGTGGCTGAACTGGCGGAAAAGCATGACCTGATCGTTGTTTCAGATGAAATTTATGATCGTTTGGTTTACGGGAAGAAGCACATCTGCTTCGCGAGTTTACCGAATATGAAAGAACGCACTATCGTTTTAGGTGGATTTTCGAAATCCTACGCGATGACGGGTTGGCGCATTGGTTTTGTCGCGGGACCCAAGCGGTTCATTGATGGCATGGTTAGGATTCATCAGTATTCAGTCATGTGCGCGCCGACGATGTCGCAATACGCGGCGCTTGCTGCCCTCGAAATTGGTGAGCCTTTCGTGCAGGAGATGTATGCTGAATATGACCGACGCCGCAGACTGATTGTGGATGGATTGAATAGAATTGGGTTGCCAACCTTTGAACCCAAAGGCGCGTTTTACGCCTTCCCGGATATTCGTTTCACTGGTTTGAGTGATGAAGATTTCTGTATGCGCCTGTTGCAGGAGGGTCGCGTAGCAGCAGTACCCGGAAATAGCTTCGGGGCTGCCGGGGAGGGCTTCGTGCGCCTCTCTTACGCAACCTCTTATGAAAAGATAGAAGAGGCTTTGAACAGAATTGAAGACTTTGTCAGAAAATTGAAGGCTTAATTGAGGAAAAAAGCTTGAAAAAGCCAAGCTGGTATAGACTTCAGCGCGATTTTTTGATATTATCTTAAGAAATAATTAACATATAAAGGTAGGTGACCAGATGGCAATAGAGATCAAACCTTTATCCCCTGATATGGCTGAATTATTTACGGATTACCTGGCAAATATCGACTATTCACATGCTCCCCATTGGCAGTTCTGCAATTGCCAGTATTATCATGTTAAGTGTGAGACTGAAGTCTGGCGCAGCCGAACAGTCGAAATGAACCAGAAACTGGCGCATCAAAACATTCGCGATGGTGTGATGCGGGGCTTTTTGGCATTTGATGGTGAAAAAGTTGTTGGTTGGGTGAATGCAAATGATTGGCGTAACTACGCTTTATTGGAAGATAACGAATATTTGAAGGGACTGGATGGCAGGACTGGCATGGTCTTGTGCTTCGTGATTCATCCGGAGTATCGCCGACAAGGCCTGGCTCGCAGACTGCTTAAAACAGCGGTTGAGAACTTCCGCGAAGAGGGATTTGACCGCGTAATTGGGCGTCCTTTCATTTGGAGCAATCATCCTGAAAGGCAATATCATGGGGTGCCGGTAATGTATGAGGAGCTTGGATTCGAAAAAGTCTTTGAAGTTAATGGAGAGTGTACCTACGTTCTGGAATTGAAGTAATCCATCTTTGAACAAAAAACATCTGAGGAAATTCCTGATAAGGGCTGTTGCTTAAGGCTGCACCCTTTTTTCGTTTTAAGTTAGGTCTGGCAGATAAAAGGATTGGATGAACTGAAAGGAAATTGGCGATAATGAGGTCTGATTTGTTAGATTTTGCAGCAGGGCAGGCGATCTGCCTTTAATCAGTTGTTGCGGAGCAATCATTCATAGATAGGCAGGTACTTGGCTAAAACCCTGCGCGCGTGGTCTCCTGTCCACGTGCGAACAGTTGCTGAAAACCAACTCCGTAGTAGATGCAATTGTTCTATAAAAACACTTGATCGAGAGTTCTTTAAAAGAAATTCAGCTTGACCAAAGAGGTTTTTGGGAGTAAGGTTAAGTCAGTAATATGTGAGGCAAAAGATGACACTCATCAATAATCCAAGCCTACTAAAAACTAACAGCAGGCTGCTTTTTTTGGCGCTTGTTGTGTTCTTTTAAAACAAATGATAATCTATACAAGGAGAGATTAATGTCGAGTAGTACAAATGCTTATGAAATGGCGCAGGCTCAATTTGACAAAGTTGCCGACCAATTAGGACTGGATCAACAGGTGCGGGATTACCTGCGCTACCCAATGCGCGAATTCCATGTCCGCATCCCTGTACGGATGGATGATGGCACCATGCGTGTATTCCAGGGGTATCGTGTGCAGCACAACGATGTGCGCGGTCCCAACAAGGGCGGTCTGCGCTTTGCTGCCAACGAAACCGCTGACACTGTCCGCGCTTTGGCAATGTGGATGACATGGAAGACAGCTGTTGCGGATATCCCGCTGGGTGGCGGTAAGGGTGGCATCGTGGTTGACCCCTCCACACTATCCGATGGTGAAAAAGAACGCCTCGTGCGCGGTTTTGTGAGAGCAATCTGGAAAAACATTGGTCCTCGCCAGGACGTCCCGGCACCTGATGTTGGTACCAACGCTCAAATGATGGGCTGGATGATGGACGAATATTCTTCCATCGTTGGCACTTATACTCCCGGTGTTATCACCGGCAAACCCCTTGGCGGTGGCGGTTCCGAAGGCCGTACCGAAGCGACCGGTTTTGGTGTTGTTTTCACCATTCGTGAAGCTATGAAACACCTTGGCATAGATCCGATCAAAACGGCAGTCTCAATTCAGGGCTTTGGTAATGTCGGTCAGTATGTTGCCATTGGTTTCCAAAAGTTTCTGGGTGGTAAAGTTTTGTGCGTCTCATGCTGGGATCGAAACGATAAGAAATCTTATACTTTCACCCGCGAAGATGGTGTTGACCCACACTTCCTGAAATCAATAACCGATCAATACGGCACCATTGATAAAGACAAGGCAAAAGAAGCCGGCTACCTAGTTGAAGACGGCGATGCATGGTTGAGTAAAGATGTTGATGTCCTGGTTCCTGCCGCTCTGGAAGGTCAAATCAATGCAGAGACTGTCAAGCTAATCCATGATAACGTCAAGATTCTGGCAGAAGCAGCCAATGGGCCTACGACTCCTGATGCTGATGCCGTTTTGATCGAAAAAGGCAAGTTTGTTATTCCAGACTTCCTTTGCAACGCTGGGGGTGTCACCGTTTCTTACATGGAAGGTGTTCAGAATGATCAAAACTTCTACTGGTCAAAAGAAGAAGTCCAGGAACGTTTGGATCAGAAGATGACCAGCGCTTTCAACTCCGTGCTTCAGATGGCACTCAGCAAAAATGTCTATATGCGCGATGCTGCTTATATGGTCGCGATTGGTAAAGTTGTCAAGGCAATGAAACTGCGTGGCTGGATCTCCGCCTAAAGCACAAATACCTTGGTTTAGTCAGGCTGCCTCATAAGGGCAGCCTTTGCTTTAAAACTATTCCGTTGGCTAAATGTTGAAATATTTAAATCAAACCCTTTTACCAAAAAAAATGAATTGTTCAACTTTCATCGTTCGAAGAAATATTTTGCTTTATTAAAAGAATCCTAAATCAGCCCCATTGAAAGAAAAATCGGATAGAATTGACTCTACATATTAAAAATTGCAATATGTTGATTTTTGAACGATAAAGGAATGTAAATTTTAGGAAAGATTGATTATTTTCTGATTAATTCTCAGTCTGTTCCTGATTTATCTGGCAAGAATTGCTAAAAATAATATTTACAGAAAATCTCAATTAAAACCGTAAGGAGAGAAAATGTACACCAAGCAAACCGAACTCAAAAATGTCTCAGGGCTGCATGCCCGCCCCGCCTCAGAATTTGTGGCTTTAGCTAAAACCTTTGAATCAGCAGTCACAGTTCTACGGTTGGATGATCCCGAAGCCAAACCTGCCAACGCGAAATCAATCATCAAGATCCTGGCACAGGGGATCGGCGTTGGAACACCGATCGAAATCTCGGCTGATGGTCCCGATGAGGAAACCGCTGTCGAAAAACTGATCGAATTGGTCGACTCAAAATTCGGAGAGGACTAAGCGAAGAGGTGAGTATGCAAAAAAAAGGAGAGCAAATGAGGATATTAAAAGGCAACCCGGTTTCCCCTGGGCTTGCTCTGGCAAAGATTTACATCTACAAGGCTTTCAAAGCTGATGTGCATGAGTCCTATTTCCCCGCTGGCCAGGAAGAAGAACACTTTCTAAAGTTTAAGGATGCCTTGGTAGTTGCTGAGAAAGAACTGGATGAAATTGTAGCCTCGATGTCGGTTGAATCGCCTGATAAGGCAAAGATCTTCATCGCCCATACCGAAATTTTGCTGGACGAAGAGATTGAAGATGGCGTGCGTGAGATGATTTATGAAAATCACGCCATGCCTGATTATGCGGTCGACGAGGTTTTCAGCGAATTCGCGAAACTGCTGGAACAAGCAAAGGATCCTCTCATTGCCGCAAGAGCGGCAGACCTGCGTGATGTTCGCAACCGCGTTTTACGGATCCTTAAGGGAGAAAAAGAGAATAACCTTGCCAACCTGCGTGAGAACTGCGTCGTGGTTGCTCACGACCTATTACCCAGCGATACTGCCACAATGGATCGCCAACGCGTAATGGGCATCATCACAGAGGTTGGCGGAGCTACCTCTCATACCGCAATTTTGGCGCGCGGTTATAAGATCCCGGCTTTATTGGGTGTTTCAGATGCGACAGAAATCCTGAAAAATGGTGATAACGTTATCCTGGATGCGCTCAAGGGTACAGTTTTAATTGAGCCGGATAAGAACACTATCGAGGTATATCGGCAAAAGCTGGTGGAATATATCAAAGAAGAAAGAGAAACCAGTGAATATCTGGATAAAATTCCTTTGGTCGCAAGTGGTGAACGTTTTAGTGTTGGTTTGAACATCGGTGGAACGGAACCCGAAGAAGGCTTCAAGTATGTTGACTTTGTCGGGCTCTTCCGTACCGAGTTCCTGTACATGGGTAGTGAATACATGCCTACCGAAGAAGAACAATTCGAAGCCTACAAGAAGGTATTGGCTAATGCGATGGGCAATCCGGTCACTTTGCGCACGCTGGATATTGGCGGCGACAAGACCTTGAGATACATGGCACTTCCCAAAGAAGATAATCCCTTCCTGGGTAATCGGGCGCTACGCTTGTGTCTACAGCATTTGGATATGTTCAAAACGCAACTTCGAGCAGCTCTGCGTGCCTCGGCTTTCGGGAACTTGCAAATCATGTTCCCGATGGTTGGAACAATGGATGACATCCGCGCTGCAAACAAGATCGTGGCTGAGGTCAAGTCAGAATTGCATGCTGAGGGCATCGCATTCGATGAGCGGATCAAGATTGGTATCATGATCGAGATCCCTTCAATCGCGATGATCGCTGATCAGGCAGTCAAGGAAGTCGACTTTGGAAGCGTCGGCACAAACGACCTGACCCAGTATTTGCATGCTGTCGATCGAATGAATCCTGCGATCACAAACTACTATCACAGCATGAGCCCTGCCATGTTCCGTGTTTTGGGTAAGGTCTTCAAGGAATTCAACAAAGCCGGCAAGGAAATTTCTGTTTGTGGCGAATTAGCGGGAGATCATTTGGGCGCTTTAGTGATGTTTGGTTTGGGTTTGCGCAAATTCAGCATGAACTCCTCGAACATTGCTCGTGTTAAACGCACACTTTCGCTCTTCACCCTTGAAGAGACTGAAAACATTGCTAAGAAAGTCCAGGAGCTGAGTACCCAGGCAGAGGTGATAGAGTTCGTTAAAGGCGAGGTAGAAAAGAAAAATTGAGGGAAATCAAAGTTAAAAAAACAAGGTCAGCTTTTTACGACCTTGTTTTTTTAATTCTGTGTACAGACACTTATTTAACCTGCTTCTCAATCTTTCGTCTGTCATAGAGCTCGGTTTTCATCCCCCAGACAATCAAAAGCAATGAAACCGGAAATCCGATCGCCATGATCAGGTTAGGTCTTTTGCGGACAATCTTAAGCATGTCTGTCCTGTTGACAATTTGAAGACTGGCGGTGTGGTCGATATTCTTAATTACAGAATAAGCTTCCTCACCATGCATTAATAATGGGTAATCGATTTTGCCTTCAAGCTTTAACTGTAATTCGGTCCCTGGCTGCACTTCAGTTGGCAAGTTTTCTGATATTTCAATAAGACTCTCTCGCAATTTACTACTGGAATAAGGGATTTTGTCTTTCCAGGATAAAGTTGTGGTTTGCTCGTAGAACAAGAAAGTCCGGTCTTCCTTGGGATCGAAAAGGGTTAAAGAGAGTGGATCTGCATCAATGAGTCCACCAGCTGTTTGGGGGCCGACATAAACGAGATTGATCCTGCTGCCCGGACTAGCGAATACAATTTGTTGCTTGTCGCTGTTCAAATATATTCGTTGAAAAAAGTTATTGATCAGATCCGTGTCTGTCTTGCCCATAACTGCATAGACAGAGGTAAGCGCCAGGATAAAGATCAGGATGCCGATTCCAATTACAAATAAGGGCAAGCTTGGTTTTTGAAAAAATTTCACCTTGATATCCTCTACTTTTTCTACTAAATTCATTTTTGTTCGAGTATAATGTAATTAGTCTATACAAAAGCAAATTTCCTGCATATAATAACCAATCTAAATCCGTTTTTTGGAGGTGAATGTGAAACTAACCGATTTGATTAGACCAAACCTAATAGCCGTAGGCGTGCATGTTGAGGATTGGGAAGAAGCCGTAAGAGAATCAGGTCGTCTATTGGTTGAAGACAAGGCGGTTGAGCCCCGTTTTGTTGACGCGATGATTGAGGGCGTGAAAGAGTTTGGCCCTTATATCGTACTTGCGCCTGGTTTTGCGATGCCACATGCCAAGGCTGAAGCAGGCTGTATTAAGACGAGTATGTCTCTGATTACCCTGACTGAGCCGGTGGAATTTGGGAATCCTGATAACGATCCGGTATATGTTGTTGCAGCTTTGACTGCCAAAGATCACAGCGAGCATATCGGAGCATTGAGCCAACTGGCAGATGTTCTGGCTAATGATACGGTAGTTGACGAATTGGCGGCAGCCAAGAGTGTCGAAGAGATTCTCACAATCATCAACTCCTACACAGAATAACCTGATGTAGGAGCTTTATTTAAAAGGAGTAGGAATGATAAAAATCTTTACAGTATGTCCACAAGGATTGGGCAGCAGCCTGATCGCCAAGATCAACGTCCAAAAAGCCCTCGAAAAGTTAGGAGTCGAAGGCGAAGTAGAAACAGCCGGGGTAACCTCCATCACTGGTCAAACTTTTGACCTGATCGTTACCGTGCCAGATATGCGTGATTCTTTGGATCGCGTTGATCCTGCCAAACTCGTTTTCGTTACAAACTTCTTCAAACGAGATGACATTGCGGATACTCTCGAAACTAAGTTCCGCGAAATGGGTTTAATAGAATAACAATTAGCCATTACTCCGCGAAGCAATCTTCGCGGAGTAATTTATCAAGAAAAAGGAGGCACTATCGAATAAACAATAAATGCACTTTGTAGTAGGTTTATATACATTCAATTCATTTTTTTTATTCTCAAAGGAGTTTGAAATGCAAGTAATTCTTGATATTCTTAATTTTATCGGTGAGCAACTGCTCTCATCATACAGCATTGTCCTTGGCCTGGTTGCACTGGTCGGTTTGTTGCTGTTGAAGAAACCAACTCCGCAGATTATTAGCGGTGTTATTAAAACTATCGTCGGTGTTATCATTATTAGCGCCGGTGCGGGTGTTTTGGTTGGCGGTATTAATCCTCTTACCAATATCATTAACCATGTGCTGGGCGTGCAAGGCGTTCTGCCCACCAATGAAGCAGCCCTGCCCTTTGCCCTTGAAAAATTTGGCCAGATTGGTTCACTTGTCATGGTTGGCGGCTTTTTGCTCAATCTGCTTTTAGCACGCTTCACCAAGTACAAGTTCATCTATCTGACCGGACACATTATGCTCTATGTTTCTCTTTTCGTCGTTATTGTTTTGAATGCGACTATTGGTCTGGAAGGCTGGAAACTCTGGTTGGCTGGAACGGTCGTAATGGGTCTCTATTTCACTCTTATGCCCGCTCTCAACTACCCGGGCACGAAGGATGTGACTGGAGGCGAAAAATTCTCAGTGGGTCATACCGGTGATTTCTCTTACTGGTTCTCTTACGAAGTTGGCAAACTCTTCAAGAAGAACACTCGTTCAGCTGAAGAATTCAACCTTCCCAAGAGCCTGAGCTTCTTCCGCGACACTACCTCCAGCCTTGCCCTGACACTGCTGCCGATCTTCCTGATCCTGACTCTGATTTCCTGGAATTATGTAGCGACCGAAGTAGCTGGTGGTCAAAACCCGATAATTTTCGCTATTACCAGTTCTTTGACCTTTGCAGCTGGTATGGCGATTGTGTTGGCTGGCGTTCGCATGATGCTTGGCGAGATCATCCCTGCTTTTGCTGGTATTTCTGAGAAGTTGGTTCCCGGAGCCGTGCCTGCTTTTGACTGCCCGGTAGTTTTTCCATATGCTCCGACTGCGCTGCTGTTCGGCTTCATTTCAATGTTTATCGGAATGGTTATTGGGACCGCACTTCTGTTGGTCTTCAAGAGCCCCTTTGTTATTCTGCCTGGTATCGTCCCAGCCTTTTTTGCTGGCGGAACATCCGGTATATTCGGAAACGCTAAAGGTGGTTGGAAGGGAGCCGTGGTTGGGCCATTTATCATGGGTCTGGTCATGCAGATTGGTACCGCGCTATTGATTCCTTTCACCGGCGAGCTCTTTGATAAAGGCGCTACCTTTGGCGATCCCTTCTATGCTACGGTTGGTCTTGCGTTCGCCAAAGCTTCCGATTTGATTGGAAAGGGCGGTGTCATCGGTATTATCGTTCTGGCAGCCGTCGTCCTCTTAACTGTCTTGGTTTTCATTCTCGGTAAGAATTACCATCATCTTGAAGATGCTGCGGTTGAAAAAGAATAATTAATCATTCGTTAGGTGGCCGGTTATCCAATTGCCGGCCACATTCCATCACGAATAGCGTTATACTAATAGTACTTACAGAGGGTGTTGGCGATAGTCAGCTCCCCATTTTCATGATAAAAGAAGGAGAAACATGCAAGGTAATACTCCCTTTCAGGAAGAAGCAATAAATGCAATCAGGTTTTTAAGTGCCGACGCGGTACAAAAAGCCAACTCCGGACATCCCGGACAACCAATGGGTTCGGCAGCCATTGCCTATACCCTCTTCACCAGACATCTGAAGTTCAATCCTGCCAATCCGAATTGGATTGATCGGGATCGCTTCATCCTTTCAGCTGGTCACGGTTCAATGCTGCTCTATAGCTTGTTCTATTTGACAGGATACGAAGATATGACCATGGAGCAACTTAAACAATTCCGCCAGCCCAACAGTCTTACCCCTGGTCATCCGGAATTTGGGCACACCGCAGGTGTGGAAACCACAACTGGTCCATTGGGTCAAGGGCTTTCTGTCGCGGTTGGAATGGCGATGGCAGAAGCACATCTTGCTGCTGTTTATAACACTCCCGAAAATAAAGTGATCGACCATTACACCTATGTAATTGCCGGGGATGGTGACCTGATGGAAGGCGTGACTTCAGAAGCGTCTTCATTGGCGGGTCATTTTGGCCTGGGAAAGTTGATAGTTTTTTATGATGACAATCGCATCACGATCGATGGTGGAACGGAAATTACCTTTACAGAGGATCGCGCCAAACGCTACGAAGCCTACGGCTGGCAGGTTTTGCATGTTGCCAATGGCAACAATGTCGAAGAGATCGACAAAGCAATTCTTTTGGCAAAACAGGATCCACGGCCCTCGATGATTATTTGCCGAACAAATATCGGCTATGGTTTTCCAACCTGGCAAGATAAATCAGAGGCACATTCCGGAATTCCCAGTGACGAAGAACTGGCAGGAGCAAAAAAAGCCCTTGGTTATCCGACCGAACCAAAGTTTTATGTCAGCGATGAGGTTCTGGCTCATTATCGTGAGGCTTTGGATCGCGGGAAGAAGGCTCAGGAAAAGTGGGAAAAGGTTTTTGCAGCCTATACCAAAGCGGAACCCAAACTGGCTGCCCAGTTTAAACGAATTGTAAAAGGCGAGTTGCCTGAAAATTGGGCGGAGGTTTTGCCAACATTCGAAGCCAATCCCAAGGGATTGGCGACCCGTTCGGCATCCCATAAGATCATTAACGCCCTTGCAGGTGTTCTGCCCGAATTGGTAGGCGGTTCGGCTGATCTGAGCGGTTCCAACTCGACAACGATCGAAAACACACTACTCTTCCAAAAAGAAAGCTACAAAGGTCGCTATATTCCCTACGGCGTGCGTGAGCATGGCATGGGAGCGATCTGTAATGGTTTGAACCAGCATGGCGGTTTCATTTCCTTTGCCGCCACTTTCCTGGTGTTCTCTGATTATTTGCGACCCGCTATTCGTCTTTCAGCGCTCTCTGATACCGGCAGTATCTGGATCTTCTCCCATGACAGCTTCTGTCTGGGACAGGATGGCCCTACCCATCAACCAATTGAGCACCTGAGCAGTTTCAGGGCGATGCCTAACCTGGTGACCTTGCGCCCAGCAGATGCGAACGAGACTGTCAGCGCCTGGAAGATCGCCATCGAACGAAGACATGCTCCAACCCTGTTGGCGCTGACCCGCCAGGCGGTACCAACCTTTGACCGCAAGAAATTTGCCTGCGCGTGCGGCACCGAAAAAGGTGCCTATGTGATGGCTGATCTGGGTCCGGCACCGGTTGAACTGGTCTTGATGGCGACAGGTTCAGAGGTTGAACTGGCTGTCAAAGCTGCTGAGATCCTGGCAGAAGAAGGGCACGGCGTGCGCGTTATTTCGATGCCCAGTTGGGAGTTGTTTGAAGCCCAACCACAGGCTTATCAGGATGAGGTCATGCTCCCGCAGGTCAAAGCACGTCTGGCTATCGAAGCTGGCACCAGCCTTGGCTGGCATAAGTGGGTTGGTTCCGAAGGCAAGATGATCACGATCGACCGCTTTGGCATGAGCGCTCCGAATGACTTCCTGTTCAAGGAATTTGGCTTCAACCTCGAGGAAGTGCTCGGGAAAAGCCGGGAATTGCTGAAAAAGCAGTTCATAACCGCTTAGACTTTTACTACTGATAATGGAGGCTCTCTGAAAGGGGAGCCTCATGTTTTAGGTTTTGTAGGGTATGTTGTAACCTGCTGTTAATCCTTGTGTAGGGGCGGATATTATGCCCTTTGGATACTACCGGGTCCGCCTGCCAACATGACAATGCGGTTAAATGATTCTGGCGGGCGTACCCAGGGGGCACAGGTGGCAATCCATGTCTACATATACTTTTCTCAGCAAGATTTAAGAGTTAAAACATGAACTTCTAAAAAGCATAAGTATTGACAATGTAAAGTAAATGTATTACAATCGCCATGAAAATTAGAGGTGAGGAAAATGAGCGATACAAGTGTAAGTTTTAGAATCGATCAGGAGTTAAAAGACAAAGCCGTTGCTCTCTTTGATCAGCTTGGGCTTAGCCTTAGCGCTGCCATCCAGGTTTTCCTGAGGCAGGCTGTGCGTGAGGGTGGGTTGCCTTTTGAGGTCACGACCAGAGTGCCAACAGATGCCACCATCGCCGCTATGCTGGAAGCGGAACAGATCTCTAAAGATCCGGAAGCTGCAAGCTACAATACAGTTGAGGAATTGCTTAAAAATCTTAAACAATGAAGTACGAAATTAAGTTTACTTCTCAGTTTAAGAAAGATATTAAACGAGCTATGAAACGAGGGCTCGATGAAGCCAAGTTCTCAAGTATTCTGATGATCTTAGGTGAAGGCACTCCAATCCCTGAACAATACCGTGACCATTCACTTTCCGGACGGTGGGTAAATCATCGGGAATTGCACATTGAACCGGACTGGTTATTGATCTATTATCGAGAGGAAAGTGTATTGGTTCTTACACTTGTGCGTACAGGCTCTCACAGTGATCTGTTCAAATAAAAAATCTTATAACGCTTTGTGTTACCACATCCAGGTGACGGTATCAGAGCAGGGTAAAGAACAGTAGGCCGGATTCCGAAAGAATCCGGCAGAGGTCGCAGACCTCCAATGGATTGTTTACGCGCGTGGCCTCCTGTCCATGCGCGAACGGCAGTAATAATGCGGTTTTACCACATCAACGCTGTTCTGATTGAGTAATTCAAGCGCTTTTTCCATACGGGATCTTTTGTCAAGGAATGGTCGGATTGCGATGAAACTGTTGATGGTAAGGCAGTATGAGCTCGCATTTAGTAGGTTTAATTACAAACCTATTTCGCGAGCTCACTCAACAAATATTGCTACACCTTTCACTTTAATCTGTCATCGCGAGGAGTCCGTAAGGACGACGTGGCGATCCGCTTTAATGTATTTAAAACTCCGAATCCTCACTCACTGGAATCCAAATGGTTTTTAAGGTTAACTCAGTCCTAATGTTTTCGGGTAAGTTTTGATAGTTTTCTTTAATTGAGTCAATTAGGTTTTCGGAATCCCATAACCGAACTTTAAAATAGTCCTCTTTTGCCTCCTTTAATGCCGGATCGGTAAAACCTCCCCAGGAAACGACGAGACCATAATCTGCGTGATAATCTGCAATCAAGCCTTTTAATTCACGTATCACTTTAACATCAGTTTTCGATTCGCTTGACTTAACTTGAACGATCAATCTTGGCGATTGGAGCCCTAGAGATCCACTTCCAGCGAGAATATCAACACCACCATCCGCTCCTTCTGAAGCAGTCTCAACAACATAACCTTGAGCTTCTAATACATCAGCAACTAAATCTGCCAATGGATGGCCTTTAAACTTCGAAATAATGATACTTTTTATCTGGTCATTCGCTATAGATTCCAAGTCATAGGGTCCGTCATCTAGGTCATCCCCTGGGTAATCAATTAACTCATGACCTAAAAATTTAAGCATTCTTTTTTCTGCATTTTCAGAACGAGGTCTGCTTATGGTCAATTGAGCCCCAAAGGCATACAAAAGATCTTGGTCAATTTTGGTTCTTGGAATTTCCTTGAGCCAGGTTACAGGAACAGTATGTCGAAATCCTTCAGGGTTATTTGTAATGTATTTGTAATTCCCAGTAACTTTGCCTAAGTGAATTGTCGATTGTTTGGATGGCATAACAATAGTATCCCCTACCAGTAGGTCCTTTTTGAAATGCCAAAGTTGATGTGCCCAATTTTTGATTGCGCCTGCTTTTTCTTCTGGATAAACCTCCTCTACAAATTCCCGAAGAGATTCGATGCTATCAAATTTATTTAGATCACCTATTCGTTCAAAACCGATTAAAGTGACATTGTTGTCCAATGCGAACTTTAATCGCTCTCCATATTTACCCGCTTTTACGACCCATAATGTCATAATATGCTCCTTTTCTAACTTCCTAGCCCACAATGTTCACCAATCGTCCAGGGACGACGATAACTTTGCGGATGGGGCGGCCTTCCAGCGCTGCCTGGGCTTGCTCGCTCGCCAGCGCCAGCTTTTTGGCTTCCTCTTCGCTGATGCCCGGTTCAACTTCAATGCGGTCGCGCAGTTTGCCGTTGACCTGCACGATCAAGGTGATCAGCTCATCTTTGGCGGCTTCTTCGTCCACCTCGGGCCAGGGCTGCAGGTGGATCGAATAGGGCTTGCCCAGCTTTTCCCACAGTTCTTCGGCGATATGCGGGCAGACGGGCGCCATCATGCGCAGATAAAGATCGACGGTCTCGTCCCAGGCCGGGCTGCCATAAGCGCCGACGTTCTTGGCGCGCTGCATCTCGTTGAGCAGTTCCATCAGGCTGGAGACGATGGTGTTGAATTCAAAGTTTTCGTAGTCGTAGGTCACCCGTTTGAGCGTCTGATGGGCTTTGCGGCGCAGCGCTTTCAGGGTGTCTTCGTCAGCTTTACCGGCACAGGGTTCCAGTATGGCGTGCCAGACCCTTCTCAGCCAGCGGCTGTTTCCTTCAATGCCAGTGCTCGACCAGGGTCCGCCCAGTTCCCAACGGCAGAAGAAGATCAGATAGGCTCTGACCGTATCAGCGCCGTAGCGCTCAACCAGATCGTCAGGATTGATCACATTGCCGCGGCTCTTGCTCATTTTCTCGCCGTCCTCGCCCAGGACCATGCCCTGGTTGCGCAGCTGCAGCATCGGTTCGTTGCCGGTCACAATGCCGCAATCGCGGGCGGCTTTGTGGAAGAAGCGCGTGTAGATGAGGTGCATGGTGGCATGCTCAATCCCGCCGGTATAGGTATCGACCGGCATCCAGTAGCGGAATTGCTCCGGATCGAACGGACCTTCTGTGTAATGCGGGCTGAGGTAGCGCAGGTGGTACCAGCTGGAGCACATGAAGGTGTCCATCGTGTCGGTTTCGCGTTCTGCTTCGCCGCCGCAGACCGGGCAGGTGGTAAAACGCCAGGTGGGGTGCAGCTTGAGCGGGCTCTCGCCGGTGGGCAGCCATTCGACGTCATCCGGCAGCAGAACCGGCAGCTGCTCCTCGGGAACGGGCACGGCGCCGCAAGTCGGGCAATAGACGATCGGAATTGGCGCGCCCCAATAGCGCTGACGGCTGATAAGCCAGTCGTGCAGGCGAAAGTTGGTGGTCGCCTTGCCAACGCCGAGTTCTTCCACATAGCGCACGGCAGCATCGAAAGTTTCGGCTTCGGGCGTGCCGGTCAGGGGTCCGGAGTTGACCATGGAACCGTGGGCTTCGACTGCTTCGGTCATTTCTTCAGGCAGTGGCAGCTCGGTGCCTTCAGGGTGGATAACGATCTTGACCGGCAGGTTGAACTGACGGGCAAACTCAAAGTCGCGCTGGTCATGCCCCGGAACTGCCATGATCGCGCCGGTGCCGTAACTCATCAGGACGTAATCTGCCACCCAGATGGGGATGTGTTCACCCGAGACTGGATTGATCGCGTAGCCGCCGGTGAAGACACCTGTTTTTTCCCTTGTGAGCGATTCGCGCTGGATGTCAGACTGGCGCTTGGCCTGTTCCTGATAGGCGCGAACCTGGTCGAGCTGAGATGGTGTGACGATCTTTTCGACCAGAGGATGTTCGGGTGAGAGCACCATGAAGGTGACCCCCCAAAGCGTATCAGGTCTGGTGGTGAAGACTTCGATCGGGTCGCCTCCTTCGGTACTGAAGATCACAGCCGCGCCCTGTGAGCGTCCGATCCACTTCCTTTGCAGGGTCTTGACGTGTTCGGGCCAGTCGAGCTCATCGTAATGGAGCAGTTCTTCGGCGTAGTTGGATGTGCGGAAGAACCATTGTTTCAGGTCCTTGCGGATGACCGGTGTCTCGCAGCGTTCGCAGTGGCGGTCTTCGCCGTGCACCTGTTCACGCGCAAGGGTGGTGTTGCAGCTCGGACAGAAATCAACCGGAGACATTTCCTGATAAGCCAGGTCGTTTTTGAGGAATTGCAGGAACCACCACTGCGTCCAGCGGTAATATTCCGGGTCAGAGGTGATCAGCTCAGAACGCCAATCAAAGCTGTTGCCCATTGATTTAAGCTGTCGGCGCATGCGCTCGATGTTGGAATAGGTCCAGGTTTTCGGATGGATCTTGTGCTTAATGGCAGCGTTTTCGGCGGGCAGTCCAAAAGCGTCGTGTCCGCAGGGGAAGAAAACGTTGTAGCCCTGCATGCGTTTGAAGCGGGCGCGGGTGTCGGAAGGGGTCATGGCATACCAATGACCGATGTGAAGGTCGCCGGAAGCATAGGTAAACATGGTAAGCGCGTAGTATTTGGGCTTGTCGGGGTCTGCCTTGGCGTGGTAGATGCCGTCGGCTTCCCAGCGGGCCTGCCACTTTGGCTCAATCTCTTCGGGCTTGTACATCGGTATTGCGGTTGGGTCGATCATTTTTACTCCTGTTTTTGCTGCTGGATCTTTTGGGAGCCAGCGATTTTTATATTATTGCTCAGGGAATCTGTTTACTTGTTGAACTTAAACAAAAAGTCCCTGCATGCAGGGACGAAGTTGATTCGCGGTACCACCCTGCTTCCCACCTCGAGGGTGAGCAGCTCATGGGAGCGCTAACGGGCTCAGACGTCTGCGGCTAAAGGACATTACCGTAGCCACGCTCTTTTGGGAAGAGAAGCAGGCGAGTAGGGTCTGAGGCACTCCGCTCGTGCCTGCCAGGTCGCAGCGAACCCTGGCTCTCTGGCGGATGACCTATGTTCTGCCAACGTGTTTACCGCCAAAGTATATCACGGGGATAGCCTGTGGTGCAATAGATGAATGTATAAGGCCATGTGCTGGTCTCCTCACAGGCATACATCTTTTTTGATTTTACATTAACAATTGAAGTATACTAATCAAAGGCTTTGCCTCTCGAATCGCAAGCCATAAATGACTTGCCAACCGGGCTGAAAGGGATTTAAATAATGTATAACATTCGGAAAATTCAGGATGATCTTTATAACCTTGGCGTGAATGACCGCCGGATAACGCTTTTTGAAAACGCGCATCCCGTGCCGCGCGGGATGAATTACAACGCTTACCTGCTTTTGGACGAGAAAACCGTTCTGATAGACGCGATCGACCGTGCTGTGCAGGATCAATTCCTTGAAAATCTGACCGCTGCCCTGGCTGGTCGGGAATTGGATTATCTTGTGGTTCAACACATGGAACCCGACCACTGCGCGCTGATCCCCGAGATTAGCCGCCGCTATCCAAAGATGAAGATCGTTGGGAACAAGAAGACCTTCCAGTTCATCTCCCAGTTTTATGAAATTGACCTGACCGATAGAACCCTTGAGGTCAAGGAGGGCGACGTTCTGGAAACCGGACGCCATAAGCTGAGCTTTGTCTTCGCGCCGATGGTGCATTGGCCCGAAGTGATGGTTACCTACGACCAGACCGATAAGATCCTCTTTTCCGCTGACGCTTTTGGCACCTTCGGAGCTGTTGACGGGTTGATGTATGCCGATCAATACGATTTTGAGAGCGAATACCTGCCCGAAGCGCGCCGTTATTACACCAGCATTGTCGGCAAATACGGACGCCAGGTGAGCAATTTGTTCGATAAGATCGCCGGGCTTGAAATTTCGATGCTCTGCACCCTGCATGGACCGATCTGGCGCAAGGATCTGCACCTGATCCTCGATATGTATCAAAAATGGGCAAGTTATACCCCGGAGGAAAAGGGCGTTGTGATCGCCTACGCTTCTGTTTACAACAATACTCAACTGGCAGTCGAAATTTTGGCCAACAAGCTGGCTGATGGCGGCGAAGAGAAGATCGTTGTCCATAACTTGTCGAGTACCGATCCGTCATACGTTTTGAGCGACTGCTTCCGCTTTGACCGGATCGTGCTGGCAAGCTCGACCTTCAATAACGAGGTCTTCCCCCACATGGACAGCTTGCTGTTTGACCTGAAGAACCATAATCTGACCAATCGCAAGGTCGCTGTGATCGAAAACGGCAGCTGGGCAGCGCAAAGCGGCAAGCGGATCCGCGAATATCTTGAGCAGATGAAGGGCATTAAGATCATGGAAGAGACCGTTTCGCTCAAATCATCTGTCAAGGCGGTCGATGTTGAGGCGATCGAAGCGCTGGCAAAAGCTCTTTTGGCTGCTTAGTTGGTCTTTTTCTGGAAGAATTAACTCTTCCAGGTGAATCAAAATTTAAGCCGTGTTTTATGATTGGACACGGCTTTTGTCATACTCTCGGCATGCAATAACGAGGGGCGAATCATGACCATCAAAGAAATCGTCGCCAAACAACGTGCATTTTACCTGAGTGGGGCAAGCCGCCTTTTGAATGCTATATGAGCGAAACGGGGATGGTATTGGATGAGGTGCGCTATCACCTCAAACATCTGCGCGGCTGGATGCGGGATAAGCGCGACAGGAGCCTCTGACCCAGTTCCATTCGGTTAGTGTTGTCTCACCTGAACCCTACGGCATAGTGTTGATCATGTCGCCCTGGAATTTCCAGATTTTGCTCTGTCTGGAATCTTTGATCGGGGCGATTTAGCTGGCAACTGTATTGTGGTCGAACCCAGTGTTTGAGTTCAATAAATTTTCAAAATATTCTGACAATTCTCAATATGACAAACGAACATATTCTTTTGCTTGTTTGGACGCTGCCGGCGTGTTGGGTTCTTTTCCCCGACGGACTCTCCTGACCATGGCTGAACAGAACCCATTAATGATTGCCATCGTGAGGGAACTAAGTGATGCTTTAGCCTTTAGATTCTCCATCACCTAAACATTTGTAACAATTCTCTCTTTTTCTAAATCTGAGGTGCGCTGCTTTGTTAAATTTTGGAAAAATAGATTAATGTAGGATTGTCAAACATATTGGACAGTCTGCGATAAAAATTGAACAGGAGATAAGAACTTCAATGGTCGCATCGGTATACGGTTACTACGCTGATTGTGTCTTTTCAGTTGTTTCCTGAAATCC
>Ga0255344_1000274_pt1:0-37500 | contig 84567 bp, 63 predicted proteins | sample wastewater_treat_5_FD_192414 | JGI IMG/M metagenome (GOLD analysis project Ga0255344, IMG submission 192414) | Wastewater microbial communities from Lulu Island WWTP, Vancouver, Canada - plant18 | ecosystem: Engineered > WWTP > Wastewater > Unclassified | place: Canada: Vancouver...
AATAGACCAATGCGCACCAAAATCCGTTGAACGATACAGCCGTGTGCCATACATATCCATCGGTGGTTCATCCTCCCCGGGCGGTTCAGTTTCATCCCAATGCTGTACAAATTGCCAAAACTGCCCCTTTGCATAGAGAGTGCCATTCGATAAGCCTACTATCTGAAGATCATAGAAGTTACTCCAGAATCCTTCGAGACTGTCAATCTTGGTGGGCTCGGAAAAAGTATTCCCTTCATCTGAAGATGATACAAAAAAGAGGGACGAATCTTGCGCATAAATCATGAAGAGATGATCAGTGCCCTCAACTGGTATCACAGTGAGTGAGTAATCTTTTATTAATGAGAGAGAGTCTCCGAGTACTTTCCTCTTTTGAGAAAAAAGGGAGCCGTACGATTTCGAAAAATAAATGCTATTATCATCGAGCTGATTCCTCCACAGTAAATAAGCTCCATTTGCTCCAACTTGCAGATCCTGGTTCGTGTAACCTATCATAATAGAACCACCACTCGATACAGTATCTAATATTATTGGATATGTCCACTCGGAGCCATCGAGAGTTTTTGTGACATATCGCACCTCGTAAATTCTATCGTCTGAATTACTATTATAATCCGTATACACAATATAAACCCGTCCATTAGCATGGGCTATATCAACATGGTTTGGTCCCCAAGCATTCATATCTGGTTTAACTGGATTTTCGATGGGTGATGTGGGACCTGTTAGCGGGAAACTGTAGAAATTAAAATTGGTTGCAAACGTAATCATTGCTTGGTCGCCTACTACATCCAATTTAGGTTTATTAACGCTATATCCGTTCATTGCAGTAACCTGATAGGCTTGCCCAAAAAGCAACGAAGACGCTAGTAGCAAAAGCATAAGTACGGAAACTTTGATAGTTTTCATAATAAAATAACTCCTTTGTTAAAGTTTAATTTCACGGCTGATTAGAGCATATTTCTTATAAATAAGTTACATATTCTCAACGGATTTTTGTGGATTTTTAATTCAAGCGAGTATTTTGACGCTGGTTTGTGTTCATCAAAACCTCTTATAATATATTGATGTTAAAAGTTCAATCATAAGTAAAAAGCTGCTCTTAAAAGTATAAAAGTGTAGTTTATTAAATCGATCTAATGTAGAATATTTTAATAAAACTTCGGCTTATTTTAAAGCTATTTTTGGGAAATATTGGTGAATTTTCTGTATTTAATTCCGAAAAACCACCCAATCTCCAAGAAATCAACTCGTTATGTTAGCAATCATAAATTCACACCCGATAACAATTACTACTCACTTGACATCTGTTTTGGGACAAATGTTACCAAATTTGTTCAAGCGCTCACCCATTCCTACTTTTTTTGTATGAACAAATCATTTGAATTTCTCACATAATTGGTTTAATCTTTTGCGTTTATTTTTAGGTGTGATTAAGTGAGTATTCTCGTAACTGGAAGTGCCGGATTTATCGGTTTTCATTTAGCTCATCGGCTACTGCAGGAGGGCATAGAAGTCGTCGGATATGATAATGTCAATGATTATTACGATCCGTCCTTGAAGGAAGCCCGTCTGCGAATTTTGAATGACTTTGACAAATTTAAATTTTATCGTGCCGATCTGTGCGATTTCGCCACCCTTCAAAAAGTCTTTAGCGATCAAACGATCGAAAAAGTGGTCCATCTTGCCGCCCAAGCTGGGGTACGCTACTCGCTGATTAACCCTTTCGCTTACCAGAAATCGAATCTGGAAGGTTTTTTGAACATCATCGAATTATCAAAGCGCGCTAAGGTCAAGAATTTCATTTATGCTTCCAGTTCCAGCGTTTACGGCAATAACCGCCACCTGCCATTCTCCGTCCAAGACAATGTTGATCGCCCAATTTCGCTCTACGCCGCCACTAAAAAATCCAATGAATTAATCGCACATGTTTATGCTCATCTTTATCAACTGCCTTGCACCGGCTTGCGTTTCTTTACGGTTTACGGTCCTTTTGGGCGACCGGATATGGCGCTGTTTATTTTCACTAAAAATATTCTTGAGGGTAAACCGATTGACGTCTATAATTTTGGTCAGATGAAGCGCGATTTTACTTATATTGATGATATTGTCGCTGGTTTGAGGTCAGCAATTGACAAACCTTTTCCGTATGAAATTTTTAATCTCGGAAATCATCGCAGTGAAAACTTGATGGATTTCATTCATTTAATCGAAGAATACTCGGGGCGAAAAGCTCAGATAAATTTTCAGCCGATTCAACCCGGCGATGTACCGGAAACCTATGCCGACATCTCCACCGCTACGGAAAAACTCGGCTTCGTGCCGCGCACGCAGATCCGAGAAGGCATCAAATTATTCCTCGATTGGTATTTCGAATATTATCATATTAAAAAGTAGAAAATATGCTTGAAACACTACCTACCGATTTGAACAACCTGGATAAAATTTTCCAGGAAATCCAAAACCTGCATATTCTGGTGGTGGGCGACCTAATTCTCGACCAATATATCTGGGGTAAGGTCGAACGCATTTCACCGGAAGCGCCCGTGCCTATTATAACTGTCAGCCGTAAAGAAAATCGCCTCGGCGGAGCCGGCAACGTCGCCGCCAACTTGAGCGCTTTGGAATGTCCGGTAACTTTAGCTGGTGTGTGCGCTTCCGATCAAGCCGGGCGGGATTTACAGACTTTATGTCACCAGAAAAAAATTAACTCAATTATCGCCACATTGCCCGAACGGCGTACATCTTGCAAAGCGCGAATCATCGCGCAACAGCAACAATTGCTCCGCATTGACGAAGAAACCGTCGAGCCGGTTGACCAGAAAGAGACCGAGCAACTTCTTAAAAATATTACGGCTTTTTCCGATCGGTTCGATGCCGTAATTCTTTCCGACTACGCCAAAGGTCTGGTCACGGAAGACTTTATCCAATCCATTCTGGAAATATTCAAGGATAAACCAGTACTGGTCGATCCCAAGGGTTTCAACTATCAAAAATATCGTGGCGCTACCGCCCTCAAGCCTAATTTCCGTGAATTTTGTATGGCGGTGCGTCATCCCGAGCTAGCCCTCACTAAAATCGAACCGCTTGCTCGACAATTGGTTGATGAACTTAACCTGATGGGCTTGATTGTTACTCTGGGTGAACAAGGGGTTTTCGTACTCGATACAGACCGGAAAGCCGCTCTAATTCCCACTAAGGCGCGCGAAGTCTTCGATGTCAGCGGTGCCGGTGATACTTTTATCGCCGTTTTCACCGCCGTTCTAATGGTTACTAATGATTGGAAAATAGCAGCTGTAGTAGCTAATTTAGCATCCGGGATTGCCGTCGGGAAAATCGGCACGGCTACCGTCACAACCGCTGAAATTCTCGCTGAAGATTATTAGCTATTCACCACTAAGGCACAAAGAACACTAAGAAATATTCGTTATTTTTAAAATTGATTCCATTAGTTTTTCTTCCGGCGGAACATTTACGGCATAATACGGGAGAAAAATTTCCCAAACTTTTATAACCAACAAGAAATCAACCCGACGCTCGGGATTTAGAGTTTAGTTTCTTTTGAATTTATTGGCCTTTTGAAAACTCAGATTTTGCGTTTCCAGGTGGTACCTTTGGGAGTGTCTTCGAGAATAATGCCTCGCTCGAGGAGAAGGTTTCGCAAGCGATCGGCTTCCGCCCAATTACGTTCCCGCCGGGCTTGATTTCTGGCATCAATTAACTTCCGCTCTTCTTCAGAAAGCATGTCAAGCGGTTCGGGCAGAATGTTCAGAACGGAATCAATTCGTTTTAGAGATTGTCGAATTAATTCTACATCCGCCTGGGTCAGCGGAGTTTTTTGGCGATATAAATTGATTTCGTGCAATAACTTAAAAACAGCCGCCAGGGCATTGGAGATATTCAGATCATCATCGAGCGCCGCCTCGAAGTCGGCTTCACCTTTCTCGACGATTTCCATAGCACCGGCATTTCCCATTGGGAATTCACCTTCCAGCGATTTCTTAAAATCGCGCAAGCGCGTAATGATCTTGCCGGACTCTTCGAGTTTCTCGAAACTGAAATTCAATTTCTGCCGATAGTGGGTGCCCAGCAAAGTTAACCTAATAGCAGTCGGATTATAACCTTTTTTGACCAAATCCCGCAGGTAAATAATATTGCCGATTGACTTCGACATTTTTTCATCATTTACCAGTAAAAATTCGCAATGCATCCAATAGTTAACGAATTTCTCGCCGGTGGCGGCTTCACTTTGGGCAATTTCATTTTCATGATGAGGAAAAATATTATCAACGCCGCCGGTATGAATATCGAAATGCCGTCCAAGATATTTCATACTCATCGCGGAACATTCGATATGCCAGCCGGGACGCCCCTTGCCGAGCGACGTTTCCCAGAAAACCGCACCGTCTTCCGGTTTCCAGGCTTTCCAGAGTGCAAAATCACGAATTTCTTCTTTCTCGTAGGAATCATTGGCTACTCGATCGCCACGCCGCATTTCCGTAACATTCAGATTGGCTAACTGCCCATAGCGCGGAAATTCGGAAACTTTGAAATAAATCGAACCATCCTCAGAGCGATAAGCGACACCCTTTTTCAACAAAGTTTCAATCAATGCCACCATCTCATTGATATGTTCGGTAGCGCGCGGATAATATTCAGCTGGTTCGATTCCCAACGTCGTTAGGTCTTCCATAAACGCCTGCCGAAAGGGCTCGGTAAATTCGCGAATGGAAACGCCCTCGCGATTCGCCGCTGTGATAATTTTATCATCAACATCGGTAATATTCATTACTTGAATAACACGGAAACCTTTGAATTTCAGGAATCGTCGCAATAAATCTTCGAAAACGAAAGCCCGGTAATTACCGATATGAGCAAAATTATAGACCGTTGGCCCACAGGTATAAAGGCGAACCACACCTTCCTCTATCGGACGGAATTCTTCCTTTTGGCGACTCAGGGTATTATAAAAATAAATGCTCATATTAAAATCCGAGTGGTAGCGTGAAAATTTTCTTCTTCTCAGGACTTAACGGACGAAGCCACTGGGGATCAATCTGAATTGTATAAGCGGCTTGAACCGCGTCGAGTGTCAGAACAAATCGCTCATTTTTGCCGATTTGCTGAATCTTTCCGATTACGCCTTTTAATGGTCCCTCGGTAACTTCAACCAATTGGCCAACCTGCATATAATTAATTGGTGAAAGAGTAAAACCACTCTCCAGGCTCTTTTTCAAAGCTTCAATCTGAAAATCGGGCACGACCGCCAGCTCTCTTGCAAACATTACAAAGCGCACCACGCCGTAGGTTTCCAGAACATAAAGCGTCTGATTGAGACGAATGTGAACAAAGACGTAGCTACGAATCAATGGCTCTTCAACCTGAGCCCAGCGGTTGCCCCATTGTCGCTTCGTGGATACTAAAGGTAAATAACTCTCAATCTGTTGCTCTTGCAGAAGTCCATTGACTTTTTTTTCATGTCGCGGTCGGGTATAGACTGCATACCAATGTTTACCTTTGGTATCCAAACTATTGGAATTGGATTTAATCAACTCCGGGTCAACATTTTTTTTATCGCTCATCTATCCCTACCGATTTCTATAATTTTTTCAAGTAGAGCATTGAAATTCATACCGATAGCTTTGGCGGCTTTCGGTACTAAACTGGTCGCCGTCATACCGGGCAGGGTATTAAATTCCAGGAAAAAGGCATTGCCTTCATCAGTCAGACGCAAATCAAAACGGCCGTATCCAGAACAACGTAAAGCTTTGAAAGCCACTAACGCCTGTTCTTGAATCTGCTTAACAATTTTTTCGTCCACCAAAGCCGGCACAATATACTCACTCATACCGGAAGTGTATTTACATTCATAATCATAAATGCCATGCTTGGGACGAATTTCAACCAGCGGCAAAGCCATTTCACCGAGAATCGCTATGGTAATTTCGCGCCCGGGAATATAGCGCTCGACCAACAAAGCCCGGTTGTATTTAAAGGCGGTAGCAATAGCCGGTTGAATCCCGGCAACCTCTTTTACAATGGAGAGGCCGACGGTTGAGCCTTCATGGGCGGGCTTGATGACCAGCGGCGGTTCAATTTTTCGTAATATTTCTTCTTGAATCGCGACCGGATCGTACCCGACTTTTAGATCGAAAGAAATCCATTCCGGCGTTCTAATCCCTATGCCCTCGAAGATCATCTTCGAAACAATTTTATCCATAGCAATCGCACAACCTTCATGGTCACTGCCGTTATATTTGTAACCCATAATTTCGAGTACGCTTTGAACCGCCCCGTTTTCGCCACTGCCGCCATGCAGGGCATTAAAAACGAAATCCACGGCGCGGACGGTCGCATTGCTTAATAAACTAATGAGGTTTTCTTCGCCTTTCTGCAGATGCTCGCTGGTTGGTTGAATGTCCTGACTTAATTGCTCAATCGGTAAAACTGTATCGAGCGCCAGCACCTCATGCCCATTTTCCCGTAAAGCCGCCACGATATTGCGGCCGCTGGAGAGCGATACCTCCCGTTCGGACGAAACACCACCCATCAGGACGGCGATTTTCATTAATTCATTTTCCTTTCTAAACTTAAAATCATCTCAGCCGCAGTCAGTAAATCGGGAACCACATAATCCGGTTGGACTTGCCATTCCGCAATATCGGCATAACTGGATTGACGAACACCAGTTGTGACTAAAATAGTTCGACAACCGGCGGCGCGTCCCGCCTCGATATCTCGATGTGAATCCCCCACAAAGTACGAATCTGATAGACTAATCTCAAGTTCACGGGCGGCAAGAAGAATATTACCAATACGTGGTTTGCGACAATCACAACCGGCTTCCGGATCATGCGGACAATAATAAATACCAGCCAACTCAATGCCGGCTTCGCTTAATTTTTTCCGCAATAGTTGGTGAATTTCTTCGACAGCGGCAACCGTTGTCAAGCCTTTAGCGACGCAAGCCTGGTTGGTAATTACGATTAATTTGAATCCAGCAGAATATAACTTACTTAAAGCCGCGACCGTAATTGGAAAAAGCTGAAATTCCGCAACGTTCTTGATATAATCGCGGCTATCATAATTCAGGGTGCCGTCCCGATCTAAAAAAACTGCTCTATTCACTTTAATAAAATTACCTGTCCTAAATTTAGCGCCGATGCTGTGGATAAGTTTGTCAACTTAAATAACATAAAATAAACTATTACCTGACTTTGGCATACTTGGCTGTCCTCGCCTTCTACATCCTCAAACATCGCTATTGACACTCACCTTCATTTCTCCATAAAAATCCAGACATAAATTACAATCCGGAGGCGTAAAATAATAGGGCAGGGCATAAAAAAACCTGCAGAAGGTTTTATTTATTCCGCATCAACCTTTTAGAAATAAATAAATTTAACTCAGAGCAGTTTTTTAAAATTCAATTCACTGTTATCCGCAAAACCTATATTGGCTCGACTGAGCTTGCCAAAGACAATGACGTCGGAGCCGCTCATCACTTGATTGAAGATGAAATCTATGATATGGTATAGTGAGTTCATCACCCTATGGAAGATTATCACAACATAGGTGAATTGATTAGGAAAGCGTTTACCTAATTCGATAAACTTACTAAACCAAATTGCGATTATTTCACAACCTTAGGTGTACCCGGTCTAACAAAATCTTCCGTAGTTGCACAACCTGAAAAAAAGATAAATAGAAATAAATAAAATAAGTAAATCCTTCTAATATTCATTCCCTCTTATACATTTAACGATCAACGCTCAGCCACGCTGGGTGACGAAGCGTTAATCCTTTGTTTATTCTCAAATCTTCAGAAAACTCGTAAAACTTCACTTTCATCGAACAGCTCCCAGCGTTGGCTGGAGCGAATGGTTATGCTTATTTTGCATAATATATATCGATAGGTGTGTGAGCCTCGTAGTTTGTTCCAAATTTATCTAAAAGACTTTTTATAATTGCTCGAGAATAAGTCTGATATTCCTTTTGACCTGCACCAATATAGCCTTCCCAAACCGTTATGTATTTCTCATTTTTTACATCCTCAACAGCGTATAAATCCAAATATATTTTTTTTACTGTATAATTATAACTATAGGGAACCGCACTTGTTGATTTTGTTGATCCAGAATAGTATGTATTTCCTATATATCCAGAAGTCGTAGAGGTGGATGGTAAAAATAATGTTGAGTTAATTTGAGACGTCTTGGAATCAGTTTGGAACAAAAGAAAATATCGTGCTATAGGAGCCTCATCAACAATATTAAATCCATTGAGAATCATTTCATTTTTTAGAAAAGTATAGAATTGTCTATCGGTTATACTAGCATTATCTGCGATAAGTATGAATATTGGATCTGTCTTTACTGGTGCATATCGAGTATCGGTCAATGATGAAATATAAGCAGTTGTCATACATCCTGTAAGAAAAAGTACTATTACTGCTAATAAAGGCTTTTTGAGAAAATAAGTTTTCATCATTCACCTCCTTGTTTTGTTATTATGAGTCTTATTTAAGCAATAATATTTTCATCGTTTCTTCCTGAATATCGTTGATAGTTATTCTGCAGATGTAAATGCCGCTAACATAATTATGACTATTAAATACAACCCGGTTGATACCGGGCTGTCTGACTTCATTTGATAGGGTTATGACCTTTTGCCCGGATAAATCGTAGATATCAATCCTTACCTGGGATTTCGCCTTTAAGCAATATTCAATTACGGTAGAATTATTAAATGGATTAGGATATGCTTTTAAGACAGTGAATTCATCTGACTTCACCCCATAACGATCGTCAATCCTATCTTGAAAGTCACCAAATGAATAAATATATACTTTACCATTTCCAGATCGTTTTCCAATAGCAATTTCGGGAAGTCCATCATTATTTATATCACCTAAAAAATCTAATGACTGCCCAAAATATTCCAATTCAGATTCTCCTGATAGGACATATTTTGGGGTGGTATCATAATTACCAATGACACTCGTGAAAATATATACATAACCTCGATACTGATTATTAAAGTTAGTAAAACCACACATCAAATCATTATTTCCATCTTCATCAATATCAAAATCAGCGCAGGTAGAAGAAATAAATCCATCAATATTAATACTATCTAAAACACATAATGAACTACCAGAATAAAAATAAACTCTATTGTACCAGTATGAAATATAGAAGTCATTATATCCATCACGATCAAGATCGCCAATGCTACCTTTTTTGTTCGTCCATTCTAAAGTTGAATCAATCTGAAAAATAACGGAATTTTCAAGAGATAAATTTTCTCCACCATAAATTAAGTAATTGCCGGTTCCAGGAAGATAATTTGGTAGTCCAACATCGGACGTTACGCTAACAAAGAAATCGTCATATCCGTCATTATTGATATCACCAATTCCGGATGGTCCTCCCACATTACATATAATTGAATCATTCCCTGAAAGACATATATCCGGAACAATATCCATATTAGCGCCTCCAAAATAGATATAGGTTTTCCGCGGGTATTGCCCGGAACATGTGAGCAAATCCTGGTAACCATCACCATTAACATCAATATCGCAAACAATCCGAGACCCCATTAAATGCCAATACCCATAACCTTCTATTTCCATATCGGCAGTTGAATCAATATTTGTTCCACCGAAATAGACAAATATTTTTCCACAACGATTATATTCGTCATAATAGGGGGCTCCGATCGCAAAATCAGAAAAACCATCATTGTTCAAGTCGCCAGCCGCGAGGGTTTGTCCGAAATAATCGTAATGTTTGGGTACCCGCATTGTCAGATCAGCAATGGTATCGAAATCGGAACCACCATAATACAATTTGGTATAACTGGCTTCGGCGGCTCCAACCAGCAAATCGTTAAAACCGTCACCGTTGACGTCGCCGACATTTTTCACGGTACAGAATTGATCCCCCGACTTCTCACCGCTGATAGTGGTCAGCAGACGGAAGCCTTTCTCGGCGAAAAGTGATGTTGATACAGATAGAATCACTAAAAGAGCAGCAATTCTTTTTGATTTTTGTTGAGATTTATCCTTATTTGTTTTCAGCCCGCCCCCTTCCCAATAAGTCTGCCGCTATATTATTAGCCTTGTTTTAAAACGATCCGGAACTTCCGAGGCTATGTTTTTCCTATCTGCATTCTCCGTCCTTATCTTCCCTGTCCGGTAAAACCAATCGATAAAAACCTGCGCATGCGCCATATTTTTAAATGCCTTCCATTTACAGGCGTAATATATACGCATGGGGGGGTAAAATCAATATAAATATTCAAAAATTTTATAAAATATCAGAGCTTAGTATCCACTAGCAAAAGCCTGAATATCTACACAAAAAGCCTTCTGAAGGTTGGCCTCCATTATTTTTTGATATGTTTTGAGTTGTATTAAAACTTAAATTACTTCCGAATTGTCTGTACTTTAGAAAAAATATGAAAAAAATGACCAAAAAACCATTTTATATAAGTATCATCTGTTGCCTTTTAATTAAAACCGGATTGAATGGCGCCGAACTTACTCTGAAATTGCCGCCGCCTAATCCGATTGCGCAACCCCTGCAATACTTACAATATTATCCACCTCATTACTGGAATGGTTTGCAGAAAACCCTCGATTGGAAACCTAATGCGCCGCTTTTTGTAGCGGGTGCCATCTTAATACCGATGTCCTTTTTAGGCGATCAGCCACTGCAGGAAAATGTCGCCAAACATAATTTTTTACCTGAGAATATTTCACGGATCGGCTATATTTATGGACATCGTTGGGGCAATTATGCCGCCGCCGTGACTGTGGGAATCAACGGCGTCATCCAGCATCAGCCCTGGAATAAAACCTTTTCGCAAATCGAATTGTTAGCCACCAGCACCATAACCACTGCTCTAGTTACAGAAGCAATTAAATTAGCAACGCATCGGGAACGTCCTAATGAAGAAAATTATAAATCATTTCCCTCAGGACATTCCTCCAATTCCTTCGCATTGGCGGCTGGTCTGGACGGCATTTACGGTCACAAGATTGGTATCCCGGCTTATCTAATGGCAATTTTCGTAGCGTCCACCCGCATTAACGATAATAAACATTATCTTTCCGATGTGGTCGCCGGTGCGTTTATCGGTACCTGGATCGGAAAAAGTTTTAGTCGGCAGTACCAGATCGAGTGGCAAATTTCTGCTACAGGATCACCGGCAATTTCTATTACCATACCATTCTAAAGGTACATTTTATGTCTTTTCTATCTGCTATTCAACAAGCGAGATTTTTAATACTGGATGGAGCTCTCGGTACGGAATTGGCACGACGCGGTATCGCCATCGAATTACCTCTCTGGTCAGCCAATGCCATTCTGCATAATCCTCAAGCGATTGTCGAAATTCATTCAGACTATATCCAAGCCGGAGCGGATATTATCACGACTGCCACTTTCCGCACCGATTCACTGACCTTTACTCGAGCCGGACTGACTGAAAAACAAGCCGCGGAAGCCACATTTCGGGCGGTTGAACTGGCTCGCGAAGCCATCGCTGATGTTCACTCGACACGTCAAATCTGGATCGCCGGTTCGATAGCGCCTCTGGCTGATTGCTATGAGCCGGAATCCGCACCCGATTTCAATACGGCACTTCGAATCCATCGCCAGAGAGCCCAGTGGTTGGCGGAAGCCGGAGTTGATTTCGCTCTCCTGGAAACAATGAATAATCTCAGCGAAGCCAGAGCGGCGTCTATTGCGGCTCTTGAGACCGGACTGCCGGTTTTCACCAGCTTCATCCTCGCGGAAAATGGCGCTTTATTGAGCGGAGAAAATATCTGGTTAGTGATGAACGAAATCAAGACGCTCGGAGTCGCCGGACTGGGAATTAATTGCACTCACCATAGTCTAATCTCGAATTTTCTTGAAAATTACGGACGGAAACTTGACTTGCCGTTAATTTTATACGCCAATGCTGGAATTTATTCTCGTAAAAATGGTTGGTGCGAAGATCCCAATTTTACACCGCAAAATTACGCCCAGATAGCGGCAAATTGGCTAAAATCAGGTGCTAAAATCATTGGCGGCTGTTGTGGAACAACTCCTGATTTTATAAAGGCTCTGGCTGATTTAAGAAAAAGTCCAGTGTGATGGGGAATCACGCTGGACTGGAGGGTAGTGAGGTTTGGAGTTTTCAAAAAATTCTAACCTAATTTAACCCAAAAGCCGAGCTGGATTTATGCCACGCGTCACAATTTTCCCGGGCATTAATACTATTTTCAAGACCTTCGCCAATTTTTTAGAATGTTTAACTTCTACGAAGTAAGGATTGCTGATAATTGTATTTTTCTATAAAACTTCCTCTACCTCAGCCAATTTCTGCCACGCCGCAGGCGGGGTTAAATTGGTTTCGACGCAATATTTAGAGCGAGTGGTTAATAGCTTAGTACTCACCGCGTAGCGGTCAAAGTATTGTAGAATATAAAAATCAGAGAAGTTATTCCTCGGAGAGGATCAAGAAGAAACTATTTGCCGCAGGAAATCTTTATTTGACTAAGATTAGTTCCTGCGTTATGCGCTTGGCTAATATTTCAACAAGATTTCATCGTAATGTTGTTTGCCAGGTTATCAGAACTTCTCCCTAATTTTATAGAAAGTTAAACCTCTCCGAGGTAGCAATTTCTGGCGATTATGTTTTTCTACAAAACTTGAAGCCCTACGGGCTAGTTGGAAATCTATGGTTTTCAGATAAACAATTACCGCGGAGCGGTCAAGGTATTGCAGAATAGAAAAGTCAGAGAAATTATTCCTCGGAGAGGATAGAGGAGAAACTATCATTTCCGAATGATTTTCATAGATTATCAAATGACAAAACAATTCTATTTAATGACTTGATCAAACATATAAATGATTTAACAATTTGATTTATTGGTACAATTAAATGGCCAAACGATTTGGCCAAACATTTTGACCGTCTGATAAAAGGTCCAAACGATTTGGCCACTTTGTTTACCGGTAAAAATAAATGGCCAAATGATTTGGCCACTCTATTTTACCATCCAACTAAAGTTCCAAATGACTTAACAATTTAATTTAATGGTCTGATCAAATGGCCAAATGACTAAAATGTTTTAAAAAGTGACTTTTTTAAATGGATCAACCGTTTGAAAACAATCTCAAGCCGTTCTGGCTAGTCATCAAATAATTGGGAATGATTAACGAAATGATTTTGATATTTGCCATAGGAGAAAGTTTAACCCCTTCAGGGTAAATAATATTTGGATGAAATAATTTCTACAAAACTTAAAGCCCTACGGGCTAGTTGGGAATCTATGGTTATTAGATAAACAATCACCGCAGAGCCAAAACCAATTTAGCTCCGCCTGCGGCGGGTCGGAAATTGGTTTCGTTGCAAATTATGTCAGCGCACACCGCGGAGCAATTAAAGTATTGTAGAATATAAAAGTCAGAGAAGTTATTCCTCGGAGAGGATCAAGACTTTTTCGCCCTCAGCAAGGTTCAGGTTTTAATCTTGTCTTCGATGGCGCGCTTTTTCTGGCGTAGGTTTGAGAGTTGAATCACCAGTGAAGTGCTGTCTTCACCTTTTTTCTCAGCGGCTTTGATTTTCTCCCGCACAGCGGCGATTTCAGCGTCAATATTCCGCGTCACTAAAACTGCGATACAATCACTGGTTAGTTTGCGGAGATCATCCATATTCTCTACATATTGGAGCGGATCAGCCTCCAGAATCAAACGTGATAAATAAAGGCGTTGCTCTTCATCCCATTCGGTATTGAAAAGTTCATCGGCTTCGGCAAGTTTTCCCGAGCTCAGGTCACTCAGTAATTTTTCAGCAATTGGATGTATTATGGGGTGGCGGAAATCGGCGGCCGTGAGAAAATTTTTAATCATTGTTTGCAAATTTTGATGTCGGGTCAAAATCATTTTCAGGAGTTCGTATTCGGCTTTTTCATCAGCGGTGCGCAGACGCAAACTTTTTGGGCTTTCAGTGCTCCTCTCGCCCCGATTTTGATTGGTGCGTCGCCGGGCGATATAGCGAATCTGAGCCCGGATATGTTCTTCTTTGACATTAATCCGCTCCGCGACTTCGCCGACAACCAGATCCAGAATGACCGGATTCTTAATTTCGATCAGCTCTTCGGCAATGCGTTCCACGAACTGAGTCTTGGCGGCGGGAGAATTGAGTTCATCGCTATGGCTATCAATATAATAAGTCATAAAATCGTTAGCCGAATCATAAAGCTCGCGAAATTCTTCGGGTTTATGATCGCGTAAGTAAGAATCCGGGTCGTCGCTTTCCGACAGACGAATAACACGGACGTCCAATCCTTCGCGCATTAGCAAAAATCCGGCGCGTTCGGTGGCTTTTTGGCCGGCTTCGTCGCCGTCGTAACAGAGTGTCACTTTTTTTGTAAACCGATGAATTAGACGAGCATGATGTAAAGTCAAGGCCGTTCCGGAACCGGCTACGACGTTGGGAAAGCCGCTGGTATAAACTCGTAAAAAATCGGTGTAACCTTCGACGATGATTGCGTCACCGGCTTTCTGGATAGCATCCTTTGAGAAATTCAGTCCGTAGAAAATGCCGCTCTTGAAATAAATCGGCGTTTCCGGCGAATTCAAATACTTGGCTTCCTCATTCGGATCAAGCGCTCGCCCGCCAAAGGCAACGACTCGTCCGGCTAAGTTTATTATCGGGAACATAAGCCGGTTACGGAAGCGGTCGTATATTTTGTTTCCTTCTCTGCGAACAAAAAGACCGGATTTTTCGAGAATCGCCGGTGTAAAACGGTTCAAATCAATCTGCCGGAAAAGACTCTCCCATTCATCCGGCGCATAGCCGAGCCGAAACTGTTCGATTGTTTCGCGATCGAAACCGCGTTTCTCGATATATTCCAGTGCCGAACGACCACGTTCTGTCATTAATTGTTTCTGATAAAATTCTGCGGCAATCTCGTGTAATTCATAAATTAAGGCGACCTCGCCCTTCTGCGAATCTTCGATGCCTTCCCAATCAATGGTGATAGAATAGCGCTCGGCTAATCTTTTCAAAGCCTCGACGTAGTCAATTTTTTCGTATTCCATTATAAAAGTCACCGCGTTGCCGCCCTTACCGCAACCGAAACAGTGGAAAATTCCCAGGCTGGGATTGACACTGAATGACGGAGTTTTTTCTTCATGAAAAGGACACAGTCCGAAGTAATTGCGCCCCCGCTGTTTCAATTGCACAAAATCTGAAACGATCTCGAGTATATCCGTACGCGCTTTGATCTGCTCGATAGTATTGGAGGAAATTCTCGGCATAACGCTGTTAATTTAAGCTTTCAAATCTATTTCAGACAGAAAGATGTTTTAGAAAAAGAGTAAAAAGCCGGCACAAATGAGAGTTTAAAATATTCCTCGTGCCACAAAGTCCTTGTTAGTTCTTTTTATTCCTCGATTAACTTTTTTCTTCAGAATTCGACAATCGTTACACCCGTGCCGCCGCTATCGAAGTTTTCATAATGAAAGCTGCGAACGCCGGGCGTAGTTCTTAATACTTCTTGAGTCAATTTCTGAAGAGCGCCGGTGCCTTTGCCATGAATAATTTCTACCTGGTTCAATCCAGCCAGCAAGGCGCGATCAAGAAATTTCTGGAGCGCACTTTCGGCTTCGTCGTAGCGCATTCCCCGCAAATCCAGACGCGGGGAGAAAAGTGGTTCACTTTCTACGGAAACTATTGCGGCTTGCTTGCGCGAAGCAGTGCTTTTATTGAAAGGATGCAGGACTGTCCGACTAACCCAGAGAATTTTGCCACCGACGGCAACTCCCAAGCGGCTATTTTGCGACCCAATTTTGATTATCTCGCCCGGCTCGCTAATACCGTCTATCCGTACCGTGTCACCAATTTGGAATTCCACCTGCGCTACCGGAGCGGTTCGCTTGGGACGCGTCTTGATTTTGCGAACATTCGTCTGGATTTCGGTAATAGTACTTTGCGCCTGATGAATAGTCTCGGGAGTGGCGGCTTGTTCGCGAATCTCTTTGACTACATTTTCGATCCGGCGACGCGATTCATTTACAAGTTCTTCTAATTGGCGTGCCAGTTCGGTATCAGCCCGTTCGGCTTTTTCCCGCAAGGTATTGAGTTTATTATTGTATTCGGTTACTAATTTATCGAGCGTTTTTTTATTTTGGGAGATGATCTTTTTATCCTTTTCGACTTCTGAACGCAATTGTTCAACTTCGCGTAAAAGATTAGTCAAACGCACCGATTCTTCACCGACGATCTGGCGCGCATTATCAACCACTTTCGTCGGCAGACCAAGCCGATTGGAAATTTCAAAGGCATAACTGCTACCCGGCAAACCTATTTGCAGACGATAAGTCGGCGCCAATGTTACCATATCAAACTCCATAGCGGCGTTAATGGCGCCGGGTTGTTTTTGGGCAAATTCTTTCAAGGCGTTATGGTGGGTCGTAACAATTATCAGCGAGCCGGCGGCAATCAATTCGGTTAAAATCGCTTGCCCGAGAGCCGCGCCTTCAGTCGGTTCAGTACCGGTACCGAGCTCATCAATCAGGACTAAAGTTCGGTCATCGGCAGTTTCAAGAAAATATTTCATATTGTTAATATGCGAGGAAAAAGTCGAAAGGTCATTTTCGAGCGATTGTTGGTCGCCAATGTCAGCTAAAAATCGAGTAATGAGCGGAAGGCGACTTTCTTCTTCGGCTGGGATTGGTAATCCACTCATTGCCATTTGTGATAGGAGACCAACGGTTTTCATCGCGACGGTTTTTCCGCCGGCATTTGGGCCAGAGATGACAACGGCCCGGAAATCATTCGCCAATTCAAAATCCAGCGGAACCACTTCCTTATGGAGCGCTAAAAGAGGATGCCGCGCTTGATGCAAAACAAAATTATTATTCTCGGCAATAATCGGCGGTGTACACTTGAATTTGTGCCCAAAACGCGCGCAGGCATTATACAAGTCGAGTTCAGCCAGAATCTGAATGTTCTCTTGGATAGGCGAAAAGTCCGGCCGGATTTTATCGGTTGTTTGGCGTAGAATACGCTCAATTTCTTCCTTCTCAGCCAGTTCCAGCTCTTTAAGAGCATTATTAATTTCTACGATCTCAAGCGGTTCAACATAAACGGTGGCACCGGTGGCTGATTGGCCGTGAATTACTCCGTTAATTTTTCGTTTCGATTCAACTCGCAGAGGCAAAACCAAACGTCCGTCGCGGATAGTAGCCTGATCTTCATGAAGCCATTGCTGATCCCGCGCGTAGTTCATCAAACGCTCAATCTCATGATTGAGGCGACGCTGGTGAGTGCGAATTTCATGGCGAATTCGATTAAGCTGCGGACTGGCGCTATCGCGAAGCGAACCGTCCGGCGCGATGATAGCCGCAATAGTTTTACGAACTTGTGGCAGAGAATCCAAACCTGCAAAAAGCTCTTCTAAACTTAAAAGCTTTTGGCACTGGGCGCGGAAAAAACGGCGTTGCCGATCTACCAATTCCAATGATTGATCAACCTGAATCAGAGTTTCAAGGGATAAAAATGTTCCGATGACACGACAGCGGTCCAGTTCGGCGCGGAAATCGGAAAAAGCATTCAAAGGTAGCGAATCACCAGCGGATAGAATGGCTTGGAGCGCATTAATGCGACTTTGCCGGCATCGAATCATCTCAATATCCTTTAGTGGCATAATAGTATTAGCCAGAGATTTACCGGCAGTAGAGAGAGCCATTTCCTGAATCAACTCGATGATTTTAGCAAAACCGAGTTTATCGTTGGTTTCCTTCATAGATTCAGGTATTGTCATTAATTCAGGGATTATTTTCACTTGGAGAAATATTCGTGTTTTCTGGATTTGTCTGCGGGGTTTCCGGCAAGAAAACGATTTTACGCATACTTTTACGGAGATGATCCATCTCCGAATTCAGTCCGCAAATTTTGATAACTTTCTCGCCACTGCGTTCAAAAAACTTAAAATTGGTTGAAGATTGACGCAGATGGTCCACGAATCCGAGTTCCGGATAGACATTTAATATCCAGACTATGCCAATCATTATAAGGGCGCCTTCCAGGAATCCAAACAGCATTCCGCCAATTCGGTCAACCCATATCAATTTCAAAGCTCGTAAAAGGCTTCTCAACATTGAAGCCAGCAATTCAAAAAGTAAAAACACCACGATGAATACGATAACAAACCCAATCACCGCTTGCACACCTTCAGATAGATTAAAAAGGTCGGCAATTATTTTCCCACCAAAATAATAATATCGTGAAGCACAGAGCGCCGCCAATACTAAGCCAATAAGCTTAAAAGCCGATTTTATCAAGCCATTGCGTAATCCGAAAAAAATGCAAACTCCAATAATTACGGCTACTATTAAATTAAACATCCGAATCTATCACTTAGCATTTATTACGCTGATTAATGCCAATTACAGCCAGCATCCGTCCAGTAACGCCCTCATCCCGCCGGTAGGAAAAAAATTTATCGGGTTGACAAGCGGTACAGTAACCACTATCGGCAATCCTATCGAGTTGAACACCAGCCGCGTTCAAGCGATTGGTAATTGCCAAAATTAAATCAAGAAAAAGATTTCCCTCTCGCTGGATTATTTCATTATCGCTAAACTTTTTGGCGACATTATTTTTCACTTTATAACAACAGACATGCAAAGCCGGACCGATGGCGGCTATCAATTCGCCCGGATTAGTTTGGAACTGAGCCTGCATAGTATTAATGGTGTTGGCGATTATCCCCTCGGCTGTGCCCCGCCAACCGGCATGCACCGCCGCAATGACCTGGTGGTGCGGATCATACAATAAAACAGCCGCACAATCAGCCGTTTTAATACTCAGATATAAATTGGCTCGAGTGGTAATTAGAGCATCGCAACCTGGAATAGGACCGTTGTCTTCCACTATAGCGACCTTGTTGCTATGAACTTGTTCGGCTTGAGCAACATCGGACGGAGTAAAATTGAGGGTATTATAAAATCTTTTTCGATTAATCAAGATATTCTTAAGAGTATCGCCGTCGGCAATTCCAAGATTAAGTGAACGGAAAGGTCCATTACTTATTCCACCATTCCGGGTACTGAAAGCGTGGACAATTTCCGGAAAAGCCATTAATTCCGGAGATTGGATGATTTCAATCCCTTTGGAAACGGTTAGTGGAAACATTATGGCTTAGTTTTTTCTTCAATAATGGCACCATTTTCGATGATCGCCACTGGTTGGATTTTATTTTGCTTGAAACCAAGTAGGAAGGCACAGGAATTGATGCGAGGGCGATTACCCTGGAAGGAAATATTACGACATAGTCCGTGATAGACCGGCATTGTTAAAAGCCCTTGCCGCACCGATTCCCGCGTAGACGCGCCGCTCTTGATTACTGTGAGTAAGGCATTCATCGTATCATACCCATATAATTCCATTCGTTCCGGTTCTTTGCCAAAATTTTTCTTAAAATCTTTCGCCATCCGACGATAATTATCTGATTCTGTCTCAATATAATAATCCGAAATAAAATACAAATTTTGCAGAACTGCCTGATTCTTCCTTAATAATTCCGGCTCATTCCAGTTGGCACTACCAAAAATAGGAATGCGAATATCATAATAAATTAGTTGGGGAACAATAAGCCGAGCATCATTTGCACGAGCTGGAATCAGTAATCCATCCACAAGACCTTGGGGAAAAGTAATTGTATCGGGATCAAGAGGTTCAAAATCGGTGCTTTTCATCAAGCCGGTCATTATGAGAGCATCCTGGATCGAGAGACGATAGGTGGTATCGGGTTTAAAAACGAAACAATATTTATCGCCGACAACTATGCGCAGTGAATCATTGAGATAAAGAGAATCAGTACTCACTAATTTCACTAATTGCTTTTTCGCTAGATTGAAGCGAGCCTCGAAATGATTAGTAGCGTGCTCAATCGCCGTCATCTTCAAATTGTTGATCTGGTATTGAAGATCAGTCGGCTCGCCTTGATACCATTGCTGAGAAATTACCTGTCCACCGAACTCATCAATTGTACGGCAAAAAGCGTCGGTGAACTCCTTGCCAAATTCATCCGCCGGCGCGATAGTCGCTACAGTTTTTATATTCTTTACTTTTGCTCCATACATTCCCAGAAAACGTCCGAGATTTTCATAATCCACATTTGCCTGGAAAACATAGGGTCCTAGTGATGCCAGTTGACTACCAGAAGCCGTCGGCGTGATCATCGGAATTTGATACTGATTGGCAATAACCGCAATCAAAACGGCATTTTCAGTCATTAGCGGGCCGAAGATAGCTAGTACTTTGGGACTCCTAGCTAAAAATTCGGCTTGCTTGATACTCAGAACGCCATCGCTCCGATTATCAAATACGAGGGCAACAATATCCTCGGAATTATTCTTGCGATAATTGGCAATGGCGTATTTGACCCCATTTAAAATTTCTCGACCGGAAGCAGAATTTGAGCCCGACAACGGCAGGATTACTCCAATGTATTTCCGAACGACGGGCGGCTTCTTTAGCTGAACTTCGACTTTCTGTAATTGCTCACGCAAATACTTATTTTCGAGATGGGCGGGCAATCGCTTTAGCTCGGCTTCAGCTAAGTCAGTGTGTCCTTCGGAGTGATATTTCTCGGCTAATTTTATCGTTAAATATTGCCTCGAAAAATTATCGGAAGTCGAATCACGCAGGGCGTTGACTGTCTCAGCCTCGAGATAAAAATCAATTATCTTATTGAGATAGTCTTCACATTGCGACTGGATCTCCTGATCGGGATAATTTTTCAATAAATCCAAATAAATTCGCAGTGATTCCTGATAATTCCCCAGCGACAATTGCACTTCCGCTAAAGTCAGTTTTACTTCCTTAACATATTTCGATTCCGGATAATTCTGGAGAAAATCGTAAGCCAGGGCGATACTCTTCTCTGCTTCGCCTAGGCGGTAAGTCGTTTTAATCAGCATTAAAGCGGAAGTTGTCAAGTAGGGATTTTCGTCTTTGGGTATGGAATTAATGATTTTAAAAATATTCTGGGCATCCCAGTATTTTTCGGCGTTATAACAGGCTATTCCCTCATCGAGCAAACTTCGCAGTTTGTCAGTTGTTTGGTCGGCTAACAAGCTCGACCCCCAAATCAGGGAAATAACGAGAATAAAGGTAGCGGTTCTGGATAATTTCATCATCAAAAACTTAATTTATTCCCACTCAATCGTAGCTGGTGGTTTGGAAGTGACATCATAGACGACGCGATTGATGCCGCGAACTTCATTGACGATTCGGTTAGCAATGCGACTGAGTAAAGTATCCGGCAATCGCGCCCAGTCGGCAGTCATGCCGTCACTGCTCGTGACCGCACGCAAAGCTAGGGCATTTTCATAGGTGCGCTTGTCGCCCATAACGCCGACTGTTTTAACTGGAATCAGGATTGCGAAAGCCTGCCAGACCTTATCATAGTACCCGCTGGAACGTAATTCTTCGATGTAAATGGCATCCGCTCGACGTAGAATGCTAAGTCGGCGGGGAGTGACTTCGCCCAGAATGCGGACAGCCAATCCCGGGCCTGGAAATGGATGCCGTCCTAAAATTTCTGGGGGGATTCCGAGTTCACGCCCGATTTTGCGAACCTCGTCCTTGAAGAGACAGCTAAAAGGTTCAATTAGCTGGAAATTCATTCTTTTCGGTAGACCACCAACGTTGTGATGACTTTTAATTACCTGCGAGGGACCATTTACCGAGCGACTTTCGATGACATCCGGATAAAGTGTTCCTTGCGCCAGAAATTTTACATTCGGAAATTGCCGGGCAATTTCTTCAAAAGCCCGGATAAACTCCCGCCCGATTATTTTGCGTTTACGCTCGGGATCGGTTACTCCTTTCAAGGCACTAAGAAATTGACGCGAATAATTATAACTACGAATCGGCAATCCCATTTGATCTTTTAATTGCCGGACGACTTGAATTTGTTCGGTCTGGCGCAGTAGCCCGTGATTGATAAAAACCGGAATACAGCGGCGGCCAATGGCTCGATTAATCAGAACCCCCATCGTGGAGGAATCCACTCCACCGCTCATCGCCATTAAAACTTGTTCCGTGCCGGTTCGCTCTCGGATATCGGCAATCGTCTGCTCGATAAATTTTTCGGGAGTCCAATCTGGACGAAGCCCGGCGATGTTAAAGAGGAAATTAGCTAAGATTTTCTTCCCTTCCGTAGTATGTTCGACTTCCGGATGAAACTGAAGTCCCATAATCCGACGAGTGGTATGCGCCAACGCGGCAGGTACACTATTATTTGAAGTCGCAATAATTTCAAAGTCATCTGGTATTGAATCTACGTGATCGCCATGACTCATCCAGACCTGAGTCGGTGTCGAAATACCTTCAAATAGAGCATGCTGTTTTTTGATATCAATCCAGGACGAACCGTATTCCCGATGAATATCAGAATGAACTTGCGCCCCGAAATGCCGCGCAATCAGTTGCAAGCCATAACAAATCCCCAATATCGGTAGGTCCATCTCGAAAAAATCAGGCGAAATCTGTGGCGCTTCTACCGCATTAACGCTGGCAGGACCGCCGGATAGAATTAAAGCTTTTACCTGCTGATCAATGGCTTCGCGGGTAGTCACACTCGGCGGTACAATTTCGGAATAAACCGACATATCCCGTACCCGGCGCGCGATTAATTGGGTATATTGTGAACCAAAATCTACAATCCAAACTTTACTAATATTACTCATTTTTCCTCTCTCTCCTTTAGCCAATTCTGCAATTCTGGAATAAATTCATAGTTGGTCAAATCATATTTGACGGGAGTAATCGAAATCAAATTCTCACGAATAGCAACATCATCAACATTCTCGCCTTCTTCCAGCTCGGCTTTTTTACCATCCATCCAATAGTAAATCCGGTTGCGGGGATCCACCCTTCGGTCGAAGAGTTCGGCGAAGTTTGCCATTCCCTGGCGTGTAATCCGAATGCCGCGAATTTGCTCCTTCGGCACATTAGGGACATTAATGTTCAATAAAGTCCGCTCCGGTAAGCCCTTTTTCAGAACGAGTCGAGAGATTTGGATCGCAAATTCTGCGGCTGGTTCAAAAATTGGGTCAGAGTAAGTAGCAAGTGAAATGGCAATTGAGGGAATTCCCAGAATCGTACCTTCCGTAGCCGCCGAAACCGTCCCGGAATAAATTACGTTGATGCCGGCATTGGAACCGAGATTGATCCCGGAAACGACAAGGTCTGGCTGGCGTTCCAAAAGCGCGCCAACCGCAATTTTGACACAATCGGCTGGTGTCCCCGAGACTGAATAGCCACGCCATAATCCATTTTTACTAAAATCCGTCACCCGGATTGGGTCAGATAGAGTAATGGCATGACCAACTGCGCTTTTTTCACTGTCGGGCGCAATGACAATTACTTCACCGATTGATTTCAGAGCGAGTACCAGCGCATTAATACCCGGCGCGGCGATGCCGTCGTCATTAGTAACCAGAATATAAGGCTTATCTTGGCTCATAAAAAAACTTCAAAATTTTACTAACTAATTGGTGGAGTTCCGAACGTGGTGAGATGATATCAATAAAACCCTTTTCAAGTAAAAATTCAGCATGTTGGAAGCCTTCTGGCAGTTCCTGACCGATGGTTTGCTTAATGACTCGTGGTCCAGCGAATCCGATGAAAGCACCCGGTTCGGAAATTATCAAATCGCCGAGCATCGCAAAGCTCGCCGTCGTACCACCGGCTGTCGGATCGGTTAAAATAGATATAAATAATCCACCGTCTTCGTGAAAACGCGTCAATTTCGCGCTAGTCTTAGCCATTTGCATCAAGGAAAAAATCCCTTCTTGCATCCGCGCTCCGCCGGATTGAGACACGATTATCAATGGTAGATGCATTTCGCGGGCTTTATCAATAGCGCGCGCAATTTTTTCACCCACGACCGAGCCCATACTACCACCGATAAAGTTAAAATCCATAACGCATAATACCACCGGCACATCATCAACCTGACCGGTTACGGTTCGAACCGCTTCGTTCGAGCCGGTCTGACTCATTGCCTGTTTCAAACGCTCGGTATATTTTTTAGAATCTTTGAATTTTAAAGGATCATCCGACTGCAGTTCCAATCCAAATTCCTCGAACTTATCTCCGACTAACATTTTGATATATTCTTCACAGCGAATCCGGAAATGATAGCTACAGTGAGTGCAAACCCAGTAATTTTTATCGAGTTCACGTTTATAAAGATACTCATTACAGGTCGGGCATTTTACCCAGAGTCCATCAGGGATAACTTTTTTCTCGGTTCCGAGTAGACCTTTTTTTGTTCTTTGAAACCAGTCAGCCATATTTACCTCATCAAATTGGGCGAGTCAGTATCAGAGCATCATCCTTATTTTCATAATAGTGCGACCGACGTCCGGTCAAAACAAACTGAAACTTTTCATATAAACGACAAGCGGCAATATTTTGCTCATTAACTTCCAGGGTTATCGTCTTTGCTCCATTACGACGCGCAATTTCAAAAGCGAAATTTAATAATTTTCCACCTAAACCGGCATTTCTAAATTCGGGGTGAACGGCAATATTGGCGATGTGCGATTCATCGGCTAACAACCAGATGACAATATAGCCGATGATTTTCTTCTCTTTTTCGAGTACATAAAAACGACTAACGGGATTGTATAATTCGTGCCGGAAAAAATCTTCCGTCCAGGCGGATGTGAACGATTTTTCTTCGATTGCCAATATAGCCGTTAAATCCGACTCGTTAGCCCGACGAATTCGGGCATCTATTTTAGCGGCCATTTCTTGACCTCCAAGTTGGAATGATAATCCGGCTCTATAGCCTTACGACTTAACGGCAATAAATCTTCAAAATAATTTGCACCCAGTCGGGCAACGATTTCCCCCATCGGAAAACATACCGTCAGTCGTTCACCAAATTGCCCGTCAAATGCGTTATCGCCAATCAGCAAATGTTGGGGATAAAGATCGGCAACTACACCGATCGGAGCGTAGGCTATTTCTCGTTTCAGAATTAACGGCTCATTTTTTTTAATTACAGTATAATATACCAGGTCGCGATGGGACTTTATAAAAAAGATCGTATCTCCAATTTCTTCCCGCCCCACGGTAGCTTCCAAAGCGGTTAAAGTCGGCACCGGTAAAATCGGTAGTTGCCGATAAAACGCTAACCCTTTAGCCGTCGCCAGACCAATTCTCAATCCGGTGTACGAGCCCGGTCCGATGCTAACTGCGATGGCATTTACATCCGCAAAGGTAAAATCAGGCTTCAGTACCTCATCAACCAACTCAATTAGCTTCTCAGAATGGACTGCGCGGTTAAGAATATTTTTTTGACCTACGATTTGGTTGCCATGAACGAGACCAACGCTACAATTGAGCGTTGCCGTTTCGATACCGAGGATGAGTCTGGGGGAAATTGAATTCAAAATTTAAGTTTAAAGTTATGAGTTCCTGGTTGATTGGCAACTGATTGGAGATTGGCAATTTGGGAGATCAGCTCAGGCGAACCCTGGATTTCCAGATAGCGAACTGTGTCATCGTTGAAATCCTGTCGAATGAGAATAAATAAAGTAGTCTCCGGCAGAAGCGGTTGGATTCGGTCAGCCCATTCGATCAAGGTTATACCGTCGCTATACAAATATTCATTGATGCCGAGTTCCAGCCATTCCGTCAAACGCTGTTCGCGATAACAATCAATATGGTAAATTGAGCCGGGGTATTCATTGACCAAGGTAAAAGTCGGACTCTCGATTGATCGAGTTACTCCCAAACCACGACAGATACCTTTGATTAGCGTGGTCTTACCGGCGGCTAATTCACCAATCAAGGCAACCACCGTTCCCGGAGCTAAATAGGTTGCCAATCTTTCGCCCAACCGGATAGTATCCTCGGCACTGCGACTAACTAATTGCAAAGTCATAGTCTATTTCTTCGGCGTCATAGTAACAACCGGTAATATCATTTCTTCCATCGAGATGCCGCCGTGCTGGAAGGTGTCCTTAAAAAAGGTTTGAAATTTGTGATAATTAGTCGGATAGACAAAATAGAAATTTTCCTTAGCGATGAGGTAATTGGTATTAATACCCAGATCCGGTAATTTATATTCGGCGGGATTTTTGATATTCAGGGCATATTTCGGTGGACAATTCAAGTTCTTGCCGCTTTTAAAACGAATATTGGTAGAAGTAGTTTTATCGGCAATTACCTTAACATCGTTTTGAACGCGAATACTGCCATGATCGCTGGTTAAAATAATGGTAAAATCGGCGTCAGCAAATTTCCGTAAGACCGAATAAATCCAGGAATGCTGAAACCAGGTACGCACCACGGACCGATAGCTGGATTCGTTCGGCAAAATTTCCTTTAAAAAATCAGAATCTACCCGACGATGCGCCAGAATGTCAACAAAATTAAGCACCAGCGCGATGAGTGAATTACCTAGATAAGAGGCAATGCGTTTCTCGAGAGCCCAGCCACTGTCCGAATCGAGAATTTTCATATAATTAAATTTCCCTCGCAGGTCAATTTCGGCTTCTGATAACAATTTTTCAAGCATCACGGCTTCGTGGCGATTCATCGAAGTCTCATCCTCATCATCAGGCATCCAAATATCAGGATACAGCAATTGAACCTCACTGGGGAAAAGCCCGCTGAAAATAGCATTGCGAGAAAAAGGGGTAGCCGAAGGTAGAATGGAAAAGTAATAATCCACATCAATATTATAAAAATCATACAATAACGGCGCAAAAGTGTACCACTGATCCAACCGCATACAATCAATAACAATAAACAGTACCTTCTGTCCATTTTGCAAAAGAGGCAACACTTTTTGCGGAATCAAATCCGGCGAAAGAATCGGACGAAAGTGGGGATCGTCATTAACCCATTTCTTGTAATTTTTAGTGATGAATTTGGCAAACTCAATATTACAGTCGCGTTTTTGATCCTCGAGAGTTTCATTCAAGCCTAAATCAGGATGATCGTCGAATTCGATTTCCCATCTGGCTAATTTCTGATAAATTTCGATCCAATCATTGGTTGCCAGGTCATTAAATAATCGTTGAGAAATAACATGAAATTCTTCAAGATATTCGCGGGAAACGTGTTCGGAAGCAATCCGTTGTTGCTCGAGTATTTTTTTACAAGCCATTAGCACCTGGCTGGGATTGACTGGCTTGGTAAGGTAGTCGGTAATCTTACTGCCGATTGCTTTTTCCATCAGGCTCTCTTCTTCATTCTTGGTAATCATAATTACCGGCAGACCGGGTTTGCGGGCTTTGATGTCGGCCAGAGTTTCCAGTCCATCTTTACCTGACATCATTTCGTCCAGTAGAACCAAATCGAAATTTTCCTGGCTAACTAGATTGATAGCATCAATGCCATTCGACGCCGGAACTACCTCAAAACCGCGACTACGCAAGAATAGAATATGGGCTTTCAACAATTCAATTTCATCATCAACCCATAATATTTTTCCCTTTTTAGGACTCATAGAATTACTCAATCACTCTTTTCATTGTTAATATTGCCAATTAACCATTTTGTTTCAGGCTTCATAACCTGGGAACTTGAAATATAAATTTCAATTAATAATAACATTCAAATCACCAGCTAATTTACACAAAATGGTCGGTGGTAAAAGATATTTTATAGGAAAATAAATGCTTAATTCTGCTGGCTTAGGTGGAAAACCGCATTGGCTATTTGGTTTCCATAACAAACTCGCCTTGCCAGTTTGGTCCGGGCGGATTATTTTTATAAATATGACAGCGCTCGATAAAAACGTGCGATGGTTTGTCTTCCCCTTTAACGGCAATGGCTTTTTCAAATGCGGCAATGGCGGCGTCCCACTGGCGATTCCAATAGAGGTTAATCCCCTCCGTAAAATAAGCACAAATCTGCAACATTTCCTGATCAACCTGGCCTTTGCGGCCCAGAAGTTCATACACGGTAATTGGCTTTAATTTGCCTTTTACGACGAGACGGTCGAGAATACGAACTTCGATTTTGTCCTGCGCCCGGTGATAGGTTTCTTCACCGATCATTATATACGTTCCATACTGTTTATTAGCACCTTCAAAACGAGAAGCCTGATTGACCGCATCGCCCATAACCGTGTACTGAAAGCGCTGATTGGAACCCATATTACCGGCACTGACAATTCCGGAATTAATCCCCATCCGTACAAAAATATCCACGCCGTGGTCCTTCTTAATTTGAGGGCGGAGAACTTCCAGCGCCGCTTGTTGATCAATAGCCGCAAAACAGGCTTTCCAGGCGTGATCAAGGTCTTCCATCGGAACGCCGAAATCACACATAATCGCATCACCTTCATATTTATCCACGTAACCGTCATATTTCATCAGAATTTCTGTCATCGGTGATAAATACTTATTAAGAACTAAAGCCAGTTCTTCGGCAGAGAGGCTTTCCGATATGCTAGTAAAATTAGCGACATCCGAAAAGAACATCGTGGCTTCACGCTTTTCACCGGAAAGGCTAAAAGCGTCGGGATGATCTTCAAGATATTTCAGAATTTTCGGGCTCATATAAGTCTGAAACATACTCCGAATTTTCCTTTTCTCTTTTTGTTCGAAGAGAAATTGATAAACGACACTCGATAAATAACTGGTACCGGTAGCTACCAAGAGCGGCACCAATTGCACCCAGACAGCGTGGGCACGAAACGTCCAGTATGATAATACGAGCGCACCGAAACCCAATATTAATGCTAAAACGCCACCCAATACCGGTCTGGCAAAAGCCACTGCAACGGCGGTGAGTACGCTGATGACAAAGATTAAGATGATATTCAGTGTAATCGGAAGGGCACGAATAAAACTTTGATCCAGCATAGTCTGAATGGCATGGGCATGCGTCTCGACTCCCGGCATCAGACGCCGATCAGCACCGTAATTATAGAACGGTGTAAATTTATTGTCATGCAATTCCTCGATAGATACTCCCACTAAAGCGATTTTTCCTTTAAATGGATTGATTTCGTCAAGGATTGCCAAAACGCTGGCGGTATCACCGTCCGCCAGAGCCGCAAGAGCCTCAAATTGACGGGTCGAATCCGCAATCAATGCAATGCGCATTTCCAGTGGGTAGGTCGAATTCCTCTTAAACATCTCAAGGTAATCGGTATCTTCCTCATCTTTCAAATCAAAATCGGAATCATCGATTATGGCTGACATAGAATAGGTTGGAAAGGTGCCGGCTGGTCCGTAGTAATTGATCAGGATAGTTTGTTCCCAACCAAGACTGCCGCGATGCGCCAGAAGACGCTGGGCATTACCGGTCGTTGAATCGGTAAAAATGAAATAGCCATTTTCAAATTTATATTCCGGTACTCGAGGCAGACCCGTTTCTTTAAAAAAAACTTTGGTACCGAGAGTATAGATTGTTTTATCCTGATATTGCTCGAAAATCGGGTAACGGCGGGTAAATCCATCGGGATCCTGAATTTCGCCGACAACTCCCCAGTCACTACCGGTTTCCAGCAGTATCGGCAAAGGCTTATCGGCATAAACATTGACGCCGCCGACGCTAAATTCCCGCGTGACTTTTCCAGCCAGAATGACATTACCGTTTTTCTGAATAGCATCTGCCAGAATCGAATCGCCCAACGGATTTTTATAATCGGGCTCAGTAAATTGAATATCAAACATAATCGTTTTAATACCGACTTCCTCCAGATTTTCAATGAGGGTAGCATAATACTCGCGCGGATAAGGGTAGCGTTCACGGCAGCTTTTGAAAGTCTGATCGTCAATGGCTACGATGATTAATTTAGAGTGTGAAATGTCCTTTGGACCGCGATTTTTAAAACGGGCATCAAGCGATTTCAATTCCATTTCACGAAATATACCAAACACTAAAAAAATCGAAACCAGTAACGCCAGAACGAGGGCTATAATTATTCCTCCTATAGCTTGTTTGGGTGTATTAATTTTCATTAGAGGTTTTAGGTACCTAAAAATTCAGGGAATAGGTCACAAAATAGCAAAGGTCATGGAATTTTTCGCCACTGCTTCGATCATCGAGGTAAACGTATCTGACATTACTGCGCAGTTGGTGTATTTTCCTGAAATTAAAGACAAATCCGCCGAAAATGTTATTTTGGGTGTAGTCTGCCAATCCCTTACCACTTGTCAAACCATAGCCAGTATAAATTCCCAGAGCTTTATTAAAAAGATCATATTGCCCTTGGGCTCCTATAGAAATGAAATCATAAGGTTCGGGATTCAAACCGCTCTCGCTGTGGTTATTGGATATGCTGAGATTGGTTTGCAGAGGAAATGGAAAATTACTGTTGATACTAAAAGTAATCATAGAAGTTTTCATCGAACTGAATAGATAGCCTTCTGGTCGGCTACCTGCCAGCCGATCACTCCGATCGGAGCTGGACCATGAGAAGTTTAGGGTATTCTTAATTTGGAGAAAATTGATATTATGGGAAATGCGAATATCCTGACGGGTCGTGATATTTGATTCACGGTTATCCTTAATACTAAAAGAATCTTGGTTAGCTATTCTATACCAGGTCGTATCAATGTTGGTAACATCGTTTTTCCGCCCATATTGCACTGTATTCAAATCAATTCTGGGTAAGTTCTCGCCCAGAAATAATGAAATGCCGGCCAAAAAGGATGAGGTTGTAGTTGTGGCATTCTTGTCTTTATTCAAATTATCGCGGTTTTGCTCGTAATTGATGTTTAAAAATATTTTGTTCTGGAAGAGGCGGATTCTATCGGAGATTAGGTAGCCTTGAATATCTTTGCGCATATAGGGATTTCCCAATGAATAAAAAGAGCTACCAATATGCTGGTATTTAATAGTGATGTAATTATGGAAATAATTAAGATTCAATGTACTTCGGAAAGCGGCGGAAGGCATATTAAGAATTTCATTTATTCCAAAGGCTAATTGGGTGGAATCATCCACTTGAATTTTAAAAATAGGATTTTGCACATTTTCCACAGAATCCAGAGCTATCGGTGAAATTGGATATAGATACTTATTAATGATAAACATTTTTTCGATTGAGCTGGGATCGAAACCGAAAGTTGAGATCGGGATATTAAAATCACCGAGCGCCAGCGTATCGTCTTTACTTAAAGCCCCGCCACTGATATTACGATTTAACATCGAGAGCGCGACCGCATTTTTCCATACAAATCTTTGATTATCAAATGCCAGCTTCAAGTCAGACCCTATGACGATGTTATCCTGAGGTGTGTTGCCTTCCATCCTTATAATCTGATTACCACCCGCAAAAATGCCATTCATCTCTTTATGAACTGAAAGAGTATCGTCAATGGCTTTGATAAAATTAAAACCTAACTGAAAATGTTTACCGGAACCGAAGTAGGGTCGCACTGCCAGCAGGCGCTGAGCGTAAGTATAACCAGTACGCGAGTATTCATACAAAGTATCACCACTTGAGACGAGCATTTGGGGTGTATCGCTGATGATTCCTGCGATACTACGCTCGGTTTCTCCATTAATAACATGTAAGTTGAAGAAGTTGAGTTTCAAATGGGCTTCGACTCCCCGCACTCTTTTTCCATTTAAACCGAATTCAGAAAATTGGGGGTTGATATCTCCGAAGTTCATTTCAAAAAACTTGGAGGAAAAACCGGCTGTGTAACGATTACGAGGTTGTTTATATGGACTCTCTTCCGAAGTTACAAAGACGTTGGCTTGAAATTTTATCCAATCATAGGAACCGTTAAAACCGCTCGTCACCTGCTGAATATTCTGGGAAATACCCCGCACCTGTTCCGAATTCACTTCAGCCAGCACGCGGCCATTATAATTAAATACCCTTTCGGCTTCACGTACACTGCCAACTACCCTGAAATTCCATTGCAATGGGTCGTAATAAACTCCATTCGGATCCGCAAAGGTAATTGTGACTGTATGATTACCGGGTGGTAAGTTATTGGGTCGCGCAAGAACAAGGTCTTCCTCTATCTGAGCAATTGGGGTGATATTAGTTCCATCCACTTCGATTTTAATGGTATGGAGAGCAATCTCCTTGGCATTGAATAAAGATACTGCTATCAGAACTTCTGAAGCCGCTACAACCTGAGCTTCTTCAGGGCTAAGGATAATTACATCGCTGGAATTTCCGCCCATAAGGTCGGTTTGAACCGCATCCAGAGCAATTGGAGGTTCGAACGTCATACGGCGGGCAGTGATGAACATCGGCACGTTAAAAGGATCAACTTCCGGAAAAGCGACCATACTGCCGTCCATAAATTCGGCTATTATAAGATATTCGATGCCATTGGCAGTTACGAATTGCGCTGGAATATTATATTTGAAAACCCCCATGATTTCAGTCATATAATCTTCAATAAAAGCAGCTTGCCCCGATTCTCGGTAATAGATTTTTACCTCTCGAATTTCAGTATTGTGTTGATCTATAATCGCTTCAATCAAAACCGGTGAATCAGTGTACACTTCTCGGGGCGGAAGATGCAGAATCTTGGATTGAGAATAGGCTAATCCACTAAACAACGTTAAAATTAACGATAAATTAATTACAATTCGGCGTACCGATTTACTCTTAGATTCGACCATGTATTTAAAACTCGATCCGATATTATCTATTTATATTCTATTTTAATTGTCTTGGTTTCTCCGGAAGGATTGCGTAACTGAATTCGTAGTTCATTATTCTCTTCAGATTCTTCGGCATCTTCATCAACAGGCTGGGCGCCAGCCGGGGTGTCTTCTACCTTGACTTGGCCCGTCGGAGTCGAAATACCGGTCTGGTTAGCACCCACAACAATCACCCCACCACTCTCATTATTGGTAACTTCAATACTACCCGAAATGCCATAAAAGACATCGCCGTTGATCGGATCAGATAGCACCCAAAAGACTGTTCCTTTGACTGACGCCACCGAGGTCGGAGTAGCGATGATAAAATCACCCTTTTTCGTGGGATTGATTTCCGCTTTCAGAGTCCCAAATTGCATATCCACCTTTTTTGAAATGGAACCTTTGCTTCGTTCACCGGTTATTTCCATTTCGGAATTTTCTCGAACTTTTATCTGGCTCTTATCATCGAGAAAAACCAGTGCAGTAAATCCGTCTTTTCCGGTTTTGATCCTGTCTCGTGAATAGAGATTATCACCGATTTTTACTCCTTTTTTAAATTCGGAGTCGGTAGCACGTTTGAGGCTGGTTTCGCCGCGAACTTTTAAAATTAGGGCAATCTTGTCTTGACTTAATCCGCTTGTAGCAAATAATATTAAAGCCAACAATAATTTCATTAAAATGTTTTTTTTCATGTTACGAGCTCCTATTCAATCGTTATAGATTTTATAGAAACTTGACCGGTCATTAATTGGCCAACCAGGACTGACAATTGTTCGAGCGTAATACTTTGATTACCATTTAAAATTACCGTCCCAGTTGGAACATAACCATATAGTAAGCCACCTGCTTTAAACCATTCCGGATTAATCTCAGGTATTTGGTTTATCAGGACTAAATACTGCGACACATCTATTCCGGTGTAACTGGTTTGCCCTATTGATTGAATCTTAAAAGCAAAAATCGGGCTCAAGACCGACTCAGGTCCGGAAGTGGTTGGAAATGTTTTCCGAATCTGCCAGACGTAGGTTTTACCGGCTTCTAAGGGCTTTGCCCCGGTGAGCGGATACTGGAAAATCGTGCCAGCGCTATATAAATCCAATCCGGCGACACTGGAGATTTTCGATGATGGTAACGGATAATAATCATTATTATCGGGAAATGGCAAGTTGGCGCGATCTTTCAAAGCATGATCAATGGAATTATGTCTGGTTGGATCATATTCAGCCACTCTAATGGCATAGCCACATTTTGGGCAATTAGTTTTACTCCACATAAAATCAATTGATTCCCACTGAAAAATCGGTAAGGTAGTAGCAATTTCGAAATTATCTGCCAACTCTCCTCCCGGCGAAATCAGCTCCAGCGTTGTCGGATTGGAAACCTCTATCACTTGAGTTTGGCTCTTTAGGGGGGTATTATACTGATCGGTAATATTTAACGTAAACACATAACTTCCAGCCGGCAATTTGCCACCAGTCGAAAGAATTATTGATTGCAATCGTTGCAAATCCTGTTCGAATTGATCTACACTTATATTACATGGTCTTCCGTCATTGTAATAAATATTGTGCATATTTTGGTCAATATCCCGAGTCGTCAGAGTTACTTCTCCGTTGAACTCAAAGGGTCGGGTGACTACGTATAATATCCGATGGTTATACATATTTACTGCCGGAATGTTGGCAATCCATTCGAATTCGATTTTAATTTGAATCGGCGTAACTCCATCTGTAGGAGTATAGGATAGCGAATAGGAGAACATATCCGGATTATTGCGGCTATTATTGAAATCAAAATCAAGTAGATAATATACTTCAAAATTGTAGAAATAATTGGTTCTAAGGTCTAGGAATCCATCAACATTCTGAGCGGATAAAATTGAAATCAGCAGGATTATAAACAGAAGAATTTTAGATATTATTTTCATAAATCCTCCATTTTATTCACACTTCAATCTAAAGATATTGAATTAATGACATTGTGAGATAGAACAAGGGTTAGTTCTTCGCTTTCATCTAAAACTACTTCTACTTATTGAGAACACGCGATAAATATAACACTAGGGGAGACTAGATACAATAAAAATCCCGCCGAAGCGGGATTAAAGATTTTCCCGGTGATGACCTACTTTTCCACCCCGTCGCCAGGGCAGTATCATCGGCGCTGGAGGGCTTAACTTCCGAGTTCGAGATGGGATCGGGTGTTTCCCCTCCGCTATTATCACCGGAAAAAAAGGATTTTAATTGGGTTAAGGAAAAGAGAACGATTAGAGAAGTCAATTTCATAAAAATTTTGGTCAAGACGCACGGCTTATTAGTATCACTCGGCTAAAATCATTACTGATCGTACACCTGTGACCTATCAATCCCGTCGTCTACGGGAAGCCTTTAGTTCCGTCGAAACGGAAGGGAGATATCATCTTGGGGAAGGTTTCACGCTTATATGCTTTCAGCGTTTATCCTGACCGAACATAGCTACCCAGCGATGCACCTGACGGCACAACTGGTGCACCAGAGGTTCGTCCACTCTGGTCCTCTCGTACTAAGAGTAGCCCCCCGCAAATCTCCTGCGCCCACAGCGGATAAGGACCGAACTGTCTCACGACGTTCTAAACCCAGCTCACGTGCCACTTTAATGGGCGAACAGCCCAACCCTTGGGACCTTCTTCAGCCCCAGGATGTGACGAGCCGACATCGAGGTGCCAAACCTCCCCGTCGATATGAACTCTTGGGGGAGATCAGCCTGTTATCCCCGGAGTACCTTTTATCCTTTGAGCGATGGCGCTTCCATAAGCAACCACCGGATCACTAAGCCCTGCTTTCGCATCTGTTCCTCTTGTAAGAGTCACAGTTAAGCTCCCTTATGCCTTTACACTCGGCGCACGATTACCAAACGTGCTGAGGGAACCTTTGGGAGCCTCCGTTACATTTTAGGAGGCAACCGCCCCAGTTAAACTACCCACCTGACAATGTCTCCCGCCCCGCTTCAGGGGTCGGGATTAGAATTCTAGATTTATAAGGGTGGTATTTCAAGGTTGACTCCATCCCGACTGGCGTCGGGACTTCAACGTCTCCCACCTATCCTACACATATAAACCCAAAACCCAATGCCAAGCTATAGTAAAGGTTCCGGGGTCTATCTGTCCAGCTGCGGGAAACCGGCATCTTCACCGGCATTACAAGTTCGCCGAGGCTCTGGTCGAGACAGTGTCCAAATCGTTACACCATTCGTGCGGGTCGGAACTTACCCGACAAGGAATTTCGCTACCTTAGGACCGTTATAGTTACGGCCGCCGTTTACTGGGGCTTCAGTTCGGAGCTTCTCCCGCCGAAGCGGGATGACTCGTCCCCTTAACCTTCCAGCACCGGGCAGGTGTCAGTCCCTATACGTCGTCTTACGACTTAGCAGAGACATGTGTTTTTAGTAAACAGTCGCTTGGACCTCTTCACTGCGACCTCTTTCAGCTCCGCCTGTCTATCGAAATAGTAAGCTTCACTTACTCGAGGCACCCCATATTCCGAAGTTACGGGGCCAATTTGCCTAGTTCCTTAACCAGAGTTATCTCGCGCACCTTAGGATACTCTCCTCGCCCACCTGTGTCGGTTTATGGTACGGACATCCGCTCACCTAACATAGAGGCTTTTCTTGTCAGCTGGTTTAGGGTCAGTTTGTGTCCGAGGGACTCCTATTCGCATCTCAAGGTTATGATCTGACGGATTTGCCAATCAGATCCCTCTACCTGCTTAAACCGGGACATTCAACACCCGGCTGACCTTTCACTTCTGCGTCACCCCATAGTTCAAACGGCAAACAGATGGTACAGGAATATTCAACCTGTTATCCATCACCTACCCCCGATAGTTCGGGGCTCGGCTTAGGGCCCGACTAACCCTGAGCAGAGTTACTTTACTCAGGAAACCTTAGGCTTTCGGTGTTCCGGAATCTCACCGGAATTATCGCTACTAATGCCAGCATACTCATTTCCATCTCCTCCAGCCAACCTCGCGATTGACCTTCATTGGTTAATGGAACGCTCCCCTACCTTCCCTCGCCATAAGCGAGAGAATCAAAGCTTCGGTATCAGGGTTAATAGTCCCGCTAATTATCGGCGCAAAATCACTTGACTAGTGAGCAATTACGCACTCTTTAAATGATGGCTGCTTCTAAGCCAACATCCTAGCTGTCTAAGCGGTTTCACATCCTTAGTCACTTACCCTGTATTTAGGGACCTTAGCTATTGATCTGGGTTATTTCCCTCTCGGCCACGGAGCTTATCCCTCGTAGCCTAACTCCTGCAAAACATGTAATCGGCATTTGGAGTTTGGTTGGGTTTGGTAACCTGGTAAGGTCCCTAGCCCATTCAGAGCTCTACCTCCGATACACTATTATGCAAGGCGATTCCTAAAAATCTTTCGGGGAGAACCAGCTATCACGGAGTTTGATTGGCCTTTCACCCCCATCCACAGCTCATCCCCCAGTTTTTCAACGCTGGTGGGTTCGGACCTCCATTCCGTGTTACCGGAACTTCATCCTGGCCATGGATAGATCACCCCGCTTCGGGTCTGCCGCAAGTTACTATACGCCCTATTCAGACTCGCTTTCGCTACGGCTCCTCCCGTATAATCAGGATTAACCTTGCAACTTACGAGCAACTCACTGGCTCATTATGCAAAAGGCACGCTGTCATCCCGCCGAGGCGGGACTCCAACAGATTGTAAGCAAATGGTTTCAGGTTCTATTTCACTCTCCGTCAGGAGTACTTTTCACCTTTCCCTCACGGTACTACTTCGCTATCGGTCATATAGGAGTATTTAGCCTTTCCAGATG
>Ga0255344_1000274_pt1:40000-84567 | contig 84567 bp, 63 predicted proteins | sample wastewater_treat_5_FD_192414 | JGI IMG/M metagenome (GOLD analysis project Ga0255344, IMG submission 192414) | Wastewater microbial communities from Lulu Island WWTP, Vancouver, Canada - plant18 | ecosystem: Engineered > WWTP > Wastewater > Unclassified | place: Canada: Vancouver...
AATAGCTTCTTACTTTAAGCCTCAGCCCTCTTCGGACTGGACTTAAAAATCAATTCTCAATTAGCAGGGTGAATATAAAACATATTAAAATATTAGGCAAGTAAAATTTAATATTTTAATTAAAATTTTTTGTCATCGGTTGCCACCAAAAATGACCCAAAGTTTATTCGATGAGTATGAAATCAAATCATCATTTGTGGAGTAGCCCAAGACGGTGGCTTCGATACGGGCTTACGCCTTACTCAGCCACCGAATAGGGACGGTTGCTGAGTAGAGTAGCCCGCCAGGATCGACGAGTAACTCTATTCGGTTGCTGAGTAGCCCGTTAGGGCGTACCGAAGCAACCGCTTGTTTCTTACCCGATTTTTCTCCTTAATATACCCGCTAAAACATCTAATAGTTGGATAATGAACCCCGAAAGGAGAATAAAATTAGATAATTGTAAAAAAATCATTCATTATCATAATTTCTTGTCTAATTTTCTGACATTAAATAATTTTTGATTTAGGTGAACAATAACAAAATTGGGAATTTATTATGATCTGGAATACTGAAATTGAAACCGCTGATAGAGCAAAATTAAACAATATTCAATCAGAAAGGTTACTAACATTAATTCGTAGAGTTTATAATAATAATGATTTTTATCGAGAAAAATTCAAAAAAGCTAGAGTTAAGCCAAGCGATATAAAAAGCATAGAAGACATTGTAAAATTACCCTTTACATCTAAAGTTGAAATGATAAACGGGTATCCCTACGGTTTATTAAGCGTCGATAAAAAATACGTCGTAGAGATACATAGTTCTTCGGGAACAACCGCAAAACCAGTATCCTCCTGCTACACAGCCAATGACATCGAACTCTGGTCTGAAGTAATGGCACGGTCATTGACGGCTTGTGGCGTGACTGCAAAGGACACAATTCAAAATGCATACGGCTACGGATTATTCACCGGTGGTTTTGGATTCCATTATGGTGCTCGGAAAATTGGGGCAAACTTGATACCCGTTTCAGGCGGTAACACTAAAAGACAACTAATGATTATGCAAGATTTCGGGACAGATATACTAACCTGCACCCCTTCATATAGTCTACATATAGCAGACGTGGCTAAGGAAATGGGCGTTGATTTTTCCAAATTTCAATTACGTGCGGGAGTTTTCGGAGCAGAGCCTTGGACTGAATCTATGAGGAATGAGATCCAATCAAAATTATCAATAAAAGCTTATGATATTTATGGACTAACCGAAATAATAGGTCCGGGGGTAGCAATCGAATGTGAATATCTGAACGGGCTACACATTTTTGAGGATGTATTTTATCCCGAAGTAATCGATCCTAAAACCGGCGAGCTCTTACCACCCGGCTCTCAAGGCGAACTGGTTTTAACAACCCTTACACGCGAAGCGACGCCTGTTATCAGATACAGAACCAGAGATATAGTAACTGTAAACTATGATAAATGTAAGTGCGGACGAACTCATGTCAGAATGAGTAAAGTAGTAGGCCGAACCGACGATATGTTGATTATTAGGGGCGTAAATGTATTTCCCTCTCAGATTGAAGAGGTACTGCTTAAATTTGAGGAAACCGAACCACATTACCAACTTATAGTAAATAGGAAATCAAATCTTGATTGTCTTGAAGTATATGTAGAAATGACCGAGAGACTCTTTTCCGATGAGATCAAAGAAATTCAGGAATCTGAAAGGAAAATAGAGAACGAACTTTATAACGTGCTCAATTTAAAAGCTAAAGTCACTTTGGTACAGCCGGGATACATTAAAAGAACTGATGGAAAAGCCCAAAGAATAATAGATAAAAGAAACTTTAATTAGGAGTAATCAAATGATTATTAGACAAATATCGGTTTTTATCGAAAATAAAAAGGGAAGACTAGCCGACGTAACAAATGTTTTAGCAAATGAAAACATTAACATAAAAGCTCTTTCTCTTGCTGATACTAGTGATTTTGGAATATTAAGAATGATCGTGGATGAAATAGAAAAGGCGATTTACTCCCTAAAACAAGCTGGCTTTATTGTAAAAGAAACCGACGTTTTGGCGGTTGAAGTAGAGGATAGACCAGGAGGATTGAACTCGATACTGCAAAAGTTTAAGGAGTATAATATAGATATTGCCTATATGTATGCCTTTGTGGAAAGTTTAAACAGTAACGCACTTTTAGTTTTTAAAGTAAGCGATATTGATAAAGCCATTAAAGTTTTGAATCAGAAATAGTCATAACAGATATATCCTTTATTTTTTAATTATCCTGTAAGATTAAACGAATTAATTGGTTAGGTATTCATCGCCAAAATGGGCGGTGGCTTCGGTACAGGCTAAAGCCTTACTCAGCCACCAGGCTCGATACGGGCTTTCGCCCTACTCAGCCACCGAAAGAGGACGGTTGCTGAGTAGCCCGTTAGGGCGTACCGAAGCAACCGACTACTCACACCCACTTCTCATTTTTTATTTTCCATAATCTCTATCTCCTCCTCCGTCAGCTCATATAATTTATATACCAATCCATCAATTTCCTTTTCCCATGCGCCTGTATCTGCCTGCGGGTTTTCCTTTTTTGCAGCAAGGATTTTTTCGACCAGGGATTCTATCTGCCTCACGATGGTGGTTTTATTAGTGAATTGGAAGAGATGTTTCATTTTTTATTCGAAAGAATAATTACATCTTTTACCACTTCTTATTGTCAATATAACCTTTTGTATTTCATAAACATATGCATCTTTTATTGCCCGAGTGTCAATAAAAATCGAGTTTTTTACCCCCTATTTTTGTCAATAAAATACTTCTTGAATTTTTTACTACTTGAACATGATTTCTTATTGGCATTGAAGCAGCGGTTTATTCTTTTTTCTTATTCCTCTCATTCAATCTTGCGTTAAACATTTTTTCCCGTATTCCGCCTTCTTTGATAAATTGTTTTTCTAATCTCCTTAATTGCTGGTCAAGCAGGTAATTTGTCTGGTGAACAAGGCAAATAATTGTATTGGCTACAACCTCTTCTGAGGGGTCTTCCAAATATGTCAAATACGATTTGTATGATCTATCCTTTCTTCTCCCAATTTCTCTTATTTCCAGTATCTTCGGGTCATTTTTATCCCATAGTTTTAACCCTCTCACCCGAAGGAAATCCTGATAGTCAATAAGCAGTTCCTCAAGTCTTGCCCTTGCAACACCAATCAGTTTTATTTCTGTTTCTTTTGAAATGCCTGAGGCCATGCATCCTTCGGCAATATTTTGTTTGCCGCTTCTGGCGGCCTGTACCATCTGGTCGTGTGTACGGGAACGAATATTTATGTATTTATCGCAAAAATGTACAATTACACAACGTTATAAAAATTTATTCAAATTATCCTCTTTCCATTGTTTTGGATTGTTAATGATATATTGCCGTATGCGGGCTAATTCGTCATCGTTACGAATTATATGTTCGTAATAATTGCATTGCCATAACGTTTGATGTGGCGTTTGTCGCATTTGGTTGATTTGTTTTGTGGTGGTTGATTTGAATAATCGTACAATGGTGGGGATTGAATTGTGGGTGGGTTTGCCAAATTGTTCGATCGTTCCCATTCCCATTCCCGGTTCCATTCCCATTCCCGATTCCGATTCCGATTCCGATTCCGATTCCGATTCCGATCCCGATTCCGATCCCGTAGAGACACGTTGCAACGTGTCTCTACGATTACGATCACGATCACGATCACGATTACGATTACGATGGTGATACAAATCATCGTTATCCGTTATAATTAAAATGCCATGCAAATGATTGGGCATTACAATGAATGTATTCACATCAATATTGGGTCGTAATATGCCGGTTTTCTGCCATTCGGTTTTTACAATTTCCCCGAATTCATTCGACATCATTTCACCATCAACAATTTCACCAAATAAACATTGCCGGTTGTGCGTAACAATGGTAATAAAATATGCCCCCGGTTGGGAATAATCATATCCTGGTAATCGTATAGATTCAATACGGTATTTGTTTTTGAACAGGGTCAATTTTTATTTTCTATTATCCTGATTTCCTCTTCCGTTAAATCATATAATTCATATACCAACCTATCAATTTCCCTTTCCCATGTGCTGGTATCTGCCTGTGGGTTATCCTTTTTCGCGGCAAGGATTTTATCTACAAGAGATTCGATTTGTGAGACTATTGGTTGATTGGAGGGTGTGATGGGGGGAATGGGAATTTTTTCAAAAGATTGAACGTTTAACATTACATCACCTGCGCCGGTTTTATCTGCATTTTTTAAAATAAAATATAAAACAAACTTTGAATATAAAAATCCTAAAATGTATTTATTATTAAACGAGGTCATAAATGAAGCTGGTGCGGTTATCATTACACCAGAAGGAATTAGTGCAAAAGCTAAGTTTTTACCAACCGCTTTGAAAGCCACCTTCTCCTTCTCAAATTCGGGGTAGTACGTCGCGGCGCATCTTTGAAGTGCATACCATTCGTATCTTATTCCGGTCTCCTCTTTGTTTCTTTTTGATAGCGCCTCTTTATACTGTAAAAGATGATTGTAAACACTCGAATATTGCCTGCCAAGTTCTTTTTCAGCGATTTCACTTGCACCTTGTATTGAAGTATCTTCATGAAGTGGAAAGTGCCATGGAATAAATATCACCCACAAGCCTGCCCACTCATAGTAATACCTTTTAATATCCCGCCCGCGCAAGATGGGCTTTATGATGGCTTCGGTGCGGCGACGTTCGGCTTCGTCTTTGCAATTGTCAAGTATCTCCTTACGCCTGGCATCATTAATGATGAAGGCTTCGTTAAGTCCGGTTAATATTCCTCGATAGATATTTACATCCCATTCTTTGAGGGGTTTGCCGATGCGTTCAATTTTTTCTTTCAGCCGTTGTTCGGCATCGCTTCCTATAAACCATGCGTCGCCGGAAAGATTTTGCAGTATAACGCCGTTTTGTTCAAGCAGAGTTGAAAAGTCAATATTGTCTTTTTTCTTTTCGTTTATGGTAACGGCATGCAGCTTGTGCGCGTTTTTTACTTTTTGAATAATCAGGATATTCGTATCAACTGTGGCATTCTCGAATACGCCTGGTCCAAGGTCTATGAGTATTTTTGGATTATAACTGTTAAAAAATTGTCTGAGCTTTTCACCATAGCCGGCGCGCATCCATTTGTTCGAAGTGATAAAAGCCAGATGTCCGCCATCACAAAGAAGGTTTATCCCTTTTTCATAGAACAAACAATAAATGTCACCGGTACGATCAAATGTTTTAAAGTTTTGATTTTTGTACAGGTCGGCATATTTGCGTTTGTCGTCAAAAGCTTTTTGAAGCTGAATATACGGCGGGTTGCCAATCACTATATCGAAGCCTATTTTTATTCCGAACATCCATTCCGGGTCGAACCATTTGGCATGGGTGTTCTGGTCGAATGGATCCCATTGCGTAATCTCCTCTGCCTTGTCATTCGGTAAGCCGACTTTTGCAAGTTCGGTGTTCAGTTGGTTTCGTATATCGGTCAGTCTACACTGCAATTTATATTTTTCAGAACGGCTGTTGGTATAAAATATTCTTTCCCTGACGTTGAAAAGTTCTTCCTCGAGATTTATTACCTCCTGGCTTTTAAGGTACTGACTTTCACCGAGTTCGATTAATGTATTTGCCGCCACGAACTTGGTTTCGAGATTTGGCAGTGCCCGTATGTCGCGATTCTCCTTGCTGTCGTCAATCTCCTGTTCGATAAGCAGGGAAATAAAAAACCTGAGTTTACTTATCTGGATGGCAATTTCCTGAATATCAACCCCGAAAATACAATGTTCGATAAGTCCGAGTTTACGAATGTAATCGAGCGATTTGTTCTGGAGCGATTGTTCCACTTCTGCCTGAAGCTCTGGAGGAACACCCTCGATCAGACGTTTTTTCCATTTTGTATTCTGCGGGTCGAGTTTATGCAGTGCCAGAACCAGTTTATGCAGTATCCCCATCGGAAAAGCGCCGCTGCCGCAGGCTGGGTCGAGTATCCTGATTTTTTCGATAGAACTGATTATGCTTTCCGTTTCTTCGGCATCGAACGGATTGTTATCGTCTGAATAGGAAAAAAGTTTTCTCAATTTTCCGATAGTTGCCGAATCATTGCCGAGGGTGCCTGCCAGATGCATCACAAGAGACTCTGTGACCATGTACTCAACAATTTCGCGGGGAGTATAGTAACTTCCGGTGGCTTTACGGGCAGTAACGGCAGTCTCGGGATTATACGAAGCCAGAAGATTTTCGAACACCTTGCCGAGCAGTTCAGGGTCGAGGGCTACTTCCTCATCAATAGGCGTGTTTTCATCGGTAGTGAAGTTGTAGCTTTTGAGTATGGGAATAAGGCCACGCACTTTTCTTCTATTATTGTTCTCTAAAAAGGCCGATAAATCTGCGTCAACCTCTTCTTGGGAAAAGAATATTTCATCGGGCACTTTGAGCCTGGTTTCATTTTTCGGATTATCCGAGAAGCAGTCAATCCGTACTTCTTTCCCGTCAATTTTTTTATCGAGGCACTCGAACAATCCGCCGTTCAGGAATGGGATATTTTCAAACTCCTTGAGAAATTTCTCTTTGTCTTTGATAAACCGGCTATAGCGATAGTACCCCTGCTGAAGATAGGCATCGCTTGTGTAACCGTTTTTCTGGGCATCTTCTACAAAAATTCTGCTGTGGGATTCATCCTTCCGCATTTTAGTGTTCAAGGTGGCAAAAAAGAGATTTTGCAAAATAGCCTTATAATAGGTACTGCCGGTTTTATCGTTGTAATGGAGGAGGTTATCAATAAATTGTTTATCGAAAAGCGACGATGGAATAAGCCGTTTTTCTTTCATAAACCAGATGAAGATGATGCGTGTTATCAGCCGGATAAGATTCTTTGCATTGCGGCTGTTTTTGTCTTTATCCTCATCATCGGGAAATTCAACTATGTTCATTGCCCAGAAGTACCAGTTCTGCAATTCAGAATAGAACGCCTTTGTTACCTTTTCTACGCTGAAGGCGTCTCTGATATTTTCAAAATACGAGAAATCTGCCTCGCTTAAGCGAGTGCGAAATGTTTTATTGGTCTGCTCTTTGCTTACAAAATAGGTATAGCGGCGGAAGTTATTCCCATAGCGTTTGCCGTCCGGACCGGGAATATCATAAATCAGCGAGAAGCGAAAATCGCCTTTCGTGTCGTAAAAGATAAAAAATCCGCCGGTATAGCGCTGAAAATCTTTGAGTATTTTTTTAGCTAAATTGTACTGTTCTTTCTTGCCACTGCGCTCGCTCAGCTCTTTATGAATCATAAAACTGCAGACGATGAGTTCATTTTCGTCGGTGAGTTGCATTGCGCCGTGCCAATAGCCATCCGAAAAAGGCGCCGATGTATATTGCGGTAAATGCTCTTCGTATGGTCGCAAAGTTCCTCGACTTAATTCGCGAAAGAGGGGATTGACTTTTGCGGGCTTGAAGTCATTGATAAAGTCGAGCAGAATTTCATTGTTTGTCATATTTAACCAACTTTCTGAAGATCATTTAAGTTCTGATTATGAATGGCGATAATAATTTCGCGATCCAGATTTTTCAGGCGCGCTTTTTCTTTGTCAAGATAATCTGCGCCCAGTTCAGCGCGCAGTTTTTCGATCTCGGCAATAATTTTCTCGATACTATGGTTGGCAGTTTTCAGATTGGCAATCCGACGCAGGGTATAATCCGGCAGAGTGCCATAATCGAGAATGTCCTCGCGCAGGGTTCGCAGAAAACTTTTGGATTCGGTCAGCAGTTCGGATTTATTGAATTTCAGTAAAAAATCGATATTGTTGAATGCTTCTCTCTCGATATTTGGCATTTTGGAAAGAGCTTTTTTATTGCCTAAAGAAAATTTTACAGCCTCATAGGAATCCCAGAATTGTTCCGAAATCGGTAAAGAAGGCGTCTCGGGCTGACATTGAATTTTTTCTAAAACTTCCTCGAGGGACGAGTCGGTAATTTCAAGGTTAGGATCGCTAATTTTAGCGGTTTTGACGTAAAAATGGTTCTTTTTGAAAAAGACAATTAGTTCGTCTTGATGGAAATTTTTGGCGACTTTGATTCTTCTGGGAGCATCATTGAGATTCTGAATGACGTCCGGATATTGCTTTTGGATTTCATTGAAAAGATTGATTACGCGGGTATAGAAGCTTTCGCTTTCCATTTCATCGGGATTCTGGTTGATTTTTTGATAAAGAGCCGCCGGAGAAGGTTCTTCGTCAATATCGAAAATCTTGGAATCTTCTCCTAAGGTATTATGAATCATAAACATCTTGGTTTGAGCAATTTCGCGCGACTTGACGTATTCAGCGCCCTTTTCCGTTGGGAAAAAATTAACGATGTACAGGGTATCAAACACTTTCTTACTGATCCGGTTGATTCGTCCCAGACGTTGAATCACTCGGACTGGGTTCCAAGGAATATCGTAGTTAATGATCATTCCGGCGCGATTCAGGTTGAAGCCTTCCGACAATTTATCAGTACTGAGTAAAATATCGTATTCATCACTTGGTTTTTTATAGGAAGCGTCGAAGTTACGGTTAATAACTTCTATTTTAGCATCGGACAATTTGCCATAAACGACCAGCACGCGATCGGGATAACAGCGGCAGAGATCATTCCCGATATATTTAACGGTATCGGCGTATTCGGAAAAAATCACGATTTTGCGCTTAGGTTCGCCCGCCGTAGCCGGTTCGGCGAATTTTGATTGAATATTTTTAATCAAGCATTTGGTCTTAGGATCATCATTGACCAGATTCAATGCATTCAGAGTCTCGAGGATTTCAGCAAACATTTCGATGTCACTACGGATATCATTAACAAATTCATTGGCATATTTAAACTTGGCTATTTTATAACGCCTGTGTTTTTTAGGATATTCACCACGTTTGATTTTTTCCTCATATTCCTTGAGATGTTCTTCGATTTCATCTACATCCATCGCAAAGATTTTTTCGAGCAGGTCTCGGTCCAAGATATATTCGCCTTTGAGAGGATCGCCATTTCCCATTTTGGTAATAAAGTCAAGCACATCGGTATGAAAATTTTTAAAATTAGTTATACTTTGTTGGAATGCACCGAATGAACTTTCAAAGCGCTTGACCAACAGACGACGGATAATATCGAATAAGGCGCGTTGAACGATGTATTCTCGTTGTTTTTCCAGGCTTAATTTGCCTTCTTCGACATCCTCCATTTTGCCTTCTTCATATTCAAATGGGCGGTAAATGGCGCCGTGGAATTTTCTGCCGTTATTCGAGTCTCCGAAATAGTCTTGAATGATTTTATCATAAAAAGCCGATTGTTCCGGTGTTAATTCGTAGAACCATTCGATTGGGTCAGCAACTTTAGATAGGTTCTTGACTTCGTTTTTGTAATAAGGGTTTTTCTCTAAGTCGAGCCGATTGCGTCGGATAGTAACTGGTTCGATGACATTACGAATTTGTCTGGCTATCATATGGGTTCGCTTCTTGATCTTTTTTAAATCTATTGTATCCTCATCGAATAGAGATTTATAGTATAATTGGACTTTTGCTTTTTTCTCCGGATCTTGGGAATTATGATTTTTGGTAATAAAACTCAACTTCTTAAAAAGCTGATCAAAATGCCTGAATATTTCAGTCAGATTATTACTAAGTGTAATAGATGACTTTTTCGGTGTTATGAACAATGACAAGATAGAAAGAACATCTTCCGGCTTATTATTGAACGGGGTAGCGGTTAATAAAATCACCTTACGATTGCGGCAAATATTTTTCAGCAGATCATAACTTTCCGTATCCTGATTGCGAAAACGATGGGCTTCATCAACAATTATCACTTTAATATCATCATGTTCTTTGACGAAATTGAGTGTGTTTTCCAAATCACCTAAAGAACGCACTTCCCAGCCGAATAATCCGAACTGCTCGATATACATTCGCCAGCCGGATTTTTTATTAACGTCGCCAATAATCCCCGGTGGGCAGATAACCAATCCCCGTTCACGTAAGTGTAGAGCGACCGCGCAGGCGATGATGGATTTTCCCAGTCCAACCACATCGGCAATCAACACTCCGTTATTATTCTCAATAATGCTGATGGCTTCCCGAACCGCGTCCAACTGGTATTGATAAGATTTATAGCCGTTTTTTTCCAAAATTTCAATAATCGCCGTGCCGATCTCTTTATGCGTAAAACAGTCAAGGTAAGATTTGAGTACCAGACAATAAGCTTCGAATGGTGTAATTTCTTTAACTAGAGTCTCTTTTTTGATGACCTCGATGAGCTTAGTTTTGTATTCAGCGGATTCAGTAATTTTGACCGCCTTATTCCATAAAGTATCAAAATATCTATCGGCTTCGGCGAAACCGTAGTCGCTAATCTCGACATTAAATTCATTCTGAGTAGTCAGCCCGGCTCTGGTCAGGTTGCTACTTCCGGTAATAAATAGTTCTTTTTTACCTACCTGCCCTTCTTCGAGTTTGAAGATATAAAGTTTGGCATGGTTGGGGTAATCAGTTTTGCGGATTAGCAAGCGATCTTCCTGAATTAGTTCGATAAAGAATCGCACCTGTTCGTAGAACTCCTTATTATCGAAATATTCGGTATTAATGGAATTTTTGACTGATTGAAAAAACTGGTTCGCTTTTTCGGCATCGTTGAGTTGTTCCTGAGATGCAAACTCAACCAACTTGTAGTTATAAAGATCAACATTTAATCCCACTAAAACTTTGATAATGACTCTGTCATTTGCCTTAAGCCCATCGTACAATTCACGAATACCCGAAAAATAGAAAAACCCTACTAAAAACTTGAGTTCGTCGCTATGGGTAATAAGTTCACTCAGGCGTTTTTGTAGTTCTTTCGTAGGCTGATTAGTGATAAAATTCGACATCCCCTTATCCTTGCCTTTATTGTTAAATCAATTTTGTCAATGTTATTTAGATTTAGCCATAAATGCAACCTTTTTATCCTCAGCAGTCCCTCTAATTTTTGAAATGTTTACTCTAAGCGAAGTAGGAACTACTGACGGTTATATTCTACTCCAAAGTCACAAAAACTACGTTCCTATTAGGAATAAATGCGTTCCTAAGTTAGCACCCGCCGCGTAGTAGTAAGAGTATTATAGAGCAACAGGGATAGAAAATCTACTCCTCAATAGATGCTCATTCCGCGCTTTTATTATAGTAACTTTTTACCAGTATTGATGCACATGGGGGCGCACATCGTGCTCGTAAATTTCCTGGATTTTCTGCATAATAGCGTCGGATAAAGGCGGTAAGTCAGCCGCTTGAGCATTTTCTGCGACTTGTTCCGGGCGTTTGGCACCGGGAATGGCGCAGGTGACTTCCGGGAACATCAGAATCCAGCGCAGAGCCATTTGCGTCATAGTGAAACCTTCCGGAACCAGCAGGCGCAGTTTCTCGATAACTTGCAATCCGGCATTGAATTCCAAGCCGGCGAAAGTTTCGCCGCGATCAAAGGCTTCGCCATGGCGATTGAAAGAACGGTGATCATCAGATTCAAAGGTACTGTTCGGCGAAAATTTACCGGTCAAAAGTCCGGACGCCAGCGGCACGCGCGCTAGAATTCCAACCTGTTTGCGTTTGGCTTCCTTGAAGAACAAATCGGCCGGTCTTTGCCGTAAAATATTGAATATTATCTGCACACTTTGAACGTCGGGAAATTCGATTGCCTTGAGAGCCTCTTCGACTTTTTCCACACTCACGCCGTAGTAGCGAATTTTTCCGGCTTTGACCAGATCGTTTAGGATGTCAAACACTTCCGGCATGTAGTAAACTTCGGTCGGTGGACAGTGTAATTGCAGAAGGTCAATCGTCTCCGTCTCGAGATTTTTCAAACTGCGTTCCACGAAACCAGTGAGATTTTCACGATTATAGCCGCCGGCTATATGCGGAGTGAGTCGCCGACCGGCTTTTGTGGCAATATAAAACGGCTCACTTCTTTCGCGACGCAGGCGCGCCAGCAAGCGCTCGCTATGTCCATCGCCATAGACATCGGCCGTGTCGAAAAAATTTACCCCAAGGTCGAGCGCTCGGTGAAGAGCCGCCAGTGATTCCTGATCCCTGACGGTGCCCCACGTTCCGCCAATTGCCCACGTTCCAAAGCTAATGGCTGAAACTTTCCAGCCGGTGCGTCCTAATTCTCGATATTGCATTTTCTACTCCTGATGTTATTGAATGATTTGTAAATGAACTAAACTCAATTGGAAAAATAATCGCGATTTGCTAAAAATTAATCAATTATTTCCTAATCTGGTGAAATTTCTGAAATCTGGTAAAATAAAAGCAATGATTACGAACTGGATATTACACTCAATTAACTTGTTATCTCTTTAATTTTATAGATGAAACATCTTTTTTCACATTTTTTTGTTGAATTAACAGCTAAAATTTACCTAAAATAACCTGGTCAGAAACGAGTCCCGGTAAAGTAATGGACTCGGTGAAATTGTGAGAATTATACTGAATTAAGGTAGCCGTTAACTTGCTCTCGGTGCTAACAAATTTTAGGTGTTTACAAACCGCAATGTTTATAGATTGTGCGGGTAAATGACACTATTAAATGCTTTTTTGTCACCTATAAAAGGAGATATGTTAAGTGAAACGTTATGTTGGAACTGTAGTTAGAGGAATTCGCACACCGGTTGTATGCCAGGGCGATGCGATTGAAGAAATGGTAGTAGCGAGCGTTCTCCAAGCCGCCGAAGCCGAGAAATTTTCTATCCGCGATCGGGATATTGTGGGAATTACGGAATCGGTCGTCGCCCGGGCGCAAGGCAATTATGCTACGGCAGATGCCATCGCCACTGATTTGAAGGCGAAATTCAACGGCGATTGTCTGGGAGTTGTTTTCCCGATCCTCAGTCGTAACCGCTACGCAATTCTACTCAAAGGCATTGCCCGCAGTGCCAAACATATTGTTCTGCAATTCAGTTATCCTTGCGATGAAGTTGGCAATCAATTGATGGATCCGGACTTAATTGATAAAAACAACGTTAATCCCTGGACCGATAATTTTAGCGAAGCTCAATTCAAACAATTGTTCGGTCAATGTTGCCATCCTTTTACTGGAATAGATTATATCGCTTATTATCGGTCATTGGTAGAAGGAGAAAAGGCTGAGTGCACGATAATTTTTTCCAACCAGCCCAAAACGATTCTGTCATACACGAAAAAGGTTCTGGCTTGTGATGTTCATACCCGAGAACGAACCAAGCGACAGTTAATTGCCGCCGGTGCGGAAATTGTCTATAGCCTGGATGAAATTTTATCAGCTCCCGTGAACGGTAGTGGCTATAATCCGGAATACGGACTGCTGGGTTCGAACAAAGCTACCGAAGAAACCGTGAAGTTATTTCCCCGCAATTGCCAACCGGTGGTAGATCGCATTCAGCAAATTTTCAAATCAAAAACCGGGAAGATGGTCGAAGTATTGATTTATGGCGATGGCGCCTTCAAAGACCCGGTTGGAAAAATATGGGAATTAGCGGATCCCGTAGTCTCTCCGGCTTATACTGCAGGTTTGAAAGGTACGCCCAATGAATTAAAGCTGAAATATCTCGCCGATAATCAATTCGCCGACCTGACTGGTCCGGCTTTAGAAGAAGCGATTGCTAAACAAATTCGGAATAAAAAAGAGAATCTGGTTGGCTCTATGGAATCCCAGGGGACAACGCCGCGCCGTCTGACCGACTTGATTGGATCGTTGTGTGACCTAACCTCTGGAAGTGGCGATAAAGGTACACCGGTTGTTCATATTCAAGGATATTTCGATAGCTTCGCCAGCGAATAAATAACCTGGTCATTGGGCATTGGTCATTGGTCACTGGTCATTGGTCATTGGTAAAGAGGTTGAGAAAAGAGACTGAGAAAAAAGACTGAGAAAGGGAGAAAGGGAGAAAAGGAGAAAGGAGAAAGGGGAAAGGAGACAGGAGGCAGAAGGCAGTCTCGGCGACTAAAATTAATCGTCCAATTTAATATTACGGCATCAAGAACATCTCGGGCTGGGAAGCGAAGTCCCAGCGGATAAAATGGAATTTTCAGCGCTGTAGTAGAACACTCGTAATTATCCATTATCCTTTCCTATATCACTAACATTATATGAACTTGATGACTTTTGCGCCTTAAATTCCATTCGCTGGGACTGAGCGAACCCCCGTGAGATGTTCTTTAGCCGTTGCCTTTTTTGGTTCTTTTTTCGGCAAAGGAAAAAAGAACAATAAAGTTAGTCATTGGTCATTGGTCATTGGTCATTAGTCATTGGTAAAGAGTTTGAGTAAAGAGACTGAGGTTGAGAAAAAAATTCAAATCTTAGCCTTTTTTCTCTGCCTTGACCTTTCTTTTAGGCTGAGTAAAGATGAGAAAACGAGAAATAGAAGTAAAAGATCAGAAATGTCACCCTGAGCTTAGACTTTCTTTAAGGCTAAGGTTGAAGGAGGGAGAAAAAGAAAAATAGAAGCAGAAAACCAGAAATGTCACCCTGAGCTTAGACTTTCTTCAAGGCTAAGGTTGAAGGAGGGGAGAATGAGAGAAATAGAAGCAGAAAATCAGAAATGTCACCCTGAGCCTGTCGAAGGGTGACGGCTATAATCAAGTGCAGTATTACCAGGATTATCAATAACTTAACTTATAAAGCCATAAAATATTGAAAAATTCATAAAAAATTTACTTGACAATTTGGAAAAAGATTTGCATTTTACTTAACCGATAAAGTTAACGGTTAAGTGTAAAGTAAAAATAGTGAACAAACCGCCAAACAGATCGCCAAACGTTACGCTGGACGATATTGCTCGCCAGCTGAAGGTGTCCAAGGTCACTGTTTCTAAGGCGTTGCGGGATCACCCTGATATCGGCTCAGCCACCAAGCGCGAAGTCCAGGCGCTGGCCGCTAAATTGGGTTACGTTCCCAATTTTATGGCGCGTAATCTTTCAGCCAGAAGCTCACGGACGATTGGTTTGGTCGTACCGAAGCTGGCTCACTATTTTTTTGCTACTTGCATTGAATCAATTTACAATGCCGCCAATGCCAGTCAGTACGATATAATCATGACCGTTTCCCAGGAGAATCCGGAATACGAACTCAAACACATCCAGACTTTACTGGCGATGCGAGTTGAAGGCTTATTAGTTTCAGTCACCGAGAATACAACTGACACCAGCATTTTTCAAGATATTAAAAAGCGCGGTGTACCAATTGTATTTTTTGACCGGATTCCATTCGGTTTGGAAAGTAATTACGTTGTGACTGATGACCGAGCGGCGGCGGCGCGCTTGACGAATTATGTCATTCAAGCCGGTTATCGCAAAATTGCTCATTTCGCCGGTTACAGTCACACCAATATCGGCTACGAACGTCAGGCTGGTTTTCGACAGGCATTATCTGACAATAATTTGCCGATTCGCGAAGATTGGATTATCGAAGGTGGTTTTGGTGAGCGAGCCGGATATGAAGCATTAAAAAAAGTAGCTGAGACTAAAGATTTACCCGAGTTGATATTTGCGGTAACTTTTCCGGTTGCGCTCGGCATTTTCGAAGCCGCTAGCGAACTGGGTCTGAAAATTCCTGGCGATATTGACCTAGTTTGTTTTGGGGGTGGTCAATTTAATCGTTATCTGTCGCCAGCATTGACTTTTATGGATCAACCAGCCAGTGCCATCGGTGAGAAAGCCTTTAATCTATTATTGGATGAATTGCATTCGTCGGAGAGACGTAGCGAACAACATATTGTCGTTCCATCCCAGTTAGTAATTGGTGAAACCTGTCGCAAATTATAATACAATTATGAGGAGTTATGATTTTACCTTCTGACCGTTTTTTTGATTCAGACCCAGCGATTCGATCGCTGGCACGTGAACTTTACCAGCAAGTCAAGGACTTGCCGATAATCTCGCCGCATGGGCATATCGAGGCTAAAATTTTAGCCGAAAATCAACCGTTTCCGGATCCGACGGCTCTTTTCATTTTGCCTGATCATTACATTTATCGCCTTTTGTATTCTCAAGGAATTCCGCTGGAATCGCTGGGAATCTCGACTCTCGACGGCACGCCGGTCGAAACGGATCATCGAAAAATCTGGCAAATTTTTGCCGATAATTATTATCTGTTTGCCGGAACACCCACCAGTTTGTGGCTGGCTTATGAATTTAGTGAAGTTTTTGGAGTCACCGAAAAGCTCAACAGCGCCAATGCGATGGCAATTTATGATCATTTGCAAAATCAACTGCAGAAGCCGGAGTTTCGCCCGCGCGCTTTATATGAGCGATTTAATATCGAGGTTTTGACTTCCACTGACGGCGCGGCTGATAGCCTAAAATATCATCGCCAGATAAAGGAATCCGGATGGAAAGGAAGAATCGTACCCTGCTTCCGGCCGGACGCTCTATTCAATCTAAATGCGGCTGGCTGGCATCGAGAAATCGAGAAACTGGGGGAAGCCGTCGGCTATGAAGTTAATACTTACTCTAAATTCATTACCGCTATCGAAAATCGGCGCGAATTTTTCAAAACAATGGGCGCGGTTTCGACTGATCAAGGAGTCGAAAGCGCCTATACTCACCGATTGAGCGCGTCCCAGGCTGAAGAAATTTTTCAACGGGCGCGTAATGGAAAAGCTAGCGCCGATGACGCACGTTTATTTACCGCTAATATGTTAATGGAGATGGCTCGGATGAGTGTAGCCGACGGTTTAGTTATGCAGATGCACGTTGGCGCTCTGCGAAATCACAATTTGCAGAATTTTCGGCGATTTGGACCTGATAACGGAGCCGATATTCCGGTGCGTTCGGAGTTCACGGTTAATCTCCGCGAACTGCTGAATGAATACGGGACTGATAGCCGTTTGACACTGGTGGTTTTTACTTTGGACGAGTCAACCTATTCCCGCGAGCTGGCGCCGCTCGCTGGTTATTATCCGGCTATGAAGCTGGGTGCGGCTTGGTGGTTTCATGACAGTATTCAGGGTATGATTCGCTTTCGGGAAATGGTTACGGAGACCGCCGGTTTTTATAACACCGTGGGATTTACCGATGATACGCGTTCCTTTCCGTCAATACCGGCGCGGCACGATCTTTGTCGTCGGGTAGATTCTAATTTCCTAGCTGGTTTGGTCGTTCGACACATTATTGATTTAGATGAAGCGCACGTTTTAATCAGAGCGCTGACCTACGATTTAGCAAAAAAAACCTATAAACTCTAAACACATCGAGAAATTTTATGAGAACTAAATTTCTAACAATAATTGGACTAGGTGCCGCAATAATAATAATTGGCTTTTGCCTGAATGGTTGTGAGTCAGAAGCACGCACCAAAACCATCAAATTGGCGCATGCTCTGGATACCTCGCATCCCGTTCACAAGTCCTTGGTTTATATGAGCGAACGCTTTGCGGAAAAATCCGGTGGAAAATATCGCATTGATATTTATCCCAGCGGTCAATTGGGTTCGGAACGCGAGTATGTAGAATTGCTTCAGATCGGCAGTTTGGGAATGACAAAGGTCTCGTGCAGTGTGCTGGAAGGTTTTGTGGATAAAATGAAAGTCTTCAGTATGCCCTATCTTTTCCGCGACGACGAGCATCGGTTTAAGGTTCTGGAAGGTGAGATTGGTCGTGAGCTTTTACTCGAAGGAGAAAAATACTGGATTCGTGGATTATGTTATCTGGATGCCGGCTGTCGCAGTTTTTATTCGGTCAAAAAGCCGATTAATGCTCCGGAAGATTTACGAGGTTTAAAGGTTCGAACGCAGGAAAGCGCTACTTCCATTCAAATGATTCAGGCTATGGGCGGTTCGGCTACGCCGATCGCCTGGGGCGAACTTTATACGGCTCTGCAACAAGGTATTGTGGATGCTGCGGAAAATAATCCTCCCTCCTTTTACCTATCGCATCATCACGAAGTAGCTAAATATTTTGCGCTGGACGAACATACGGCCGTGCCGGATATATTATTGATTAGCACGAAGGTCTGGAATGATCTACCACCTCAAGTTCAGGAGTGGTTGCAGTCTGCGGCTGATGAAGCCGCTATATACCAGCGCGAACTGTGGAAAATTGCCACGCAGGAAGCGCTGGAGGAAGTCCAAAAAGCGGGCGTGGTTGTGAGTTATCCTGACAAACGTCCATTTCAAGAAAAAGTCAAGGACATTTACGAAAGTTATCGAAGTGATCCTGAGATTTATGAATTAATCCAAAGAATCAGGGCGGTGCAATGATATTAAAAATACGCAAAATACTCGATAATATTTTAAAATGGGTCGTAGTGGTTTTAATGGCTATCTCGGTGTTTAATGTGCTCTGGCAAGTATTTACGCGCTTTATCCTTCGTAATCCGAGCTCCTATACCGAAGAACTGGCGCGCTATCTGCTAATTTGGGTTGGCTTACTCGGCGCCGCATACGCCGCCGGAAATAAAATGCATCTGGCGATTGATTTATTCAGTGCTAAGATGAAAAGAAATAACGCACTCCGCTTGCAGATATTCATCCAGATTTGTGTTCTGTTTTTTGCGATCTCCGTAATGGTAATTGGCGGGTTGCGCCTAGTAACTATTACCTTGACTTTAAACCAATTATCGGCGGCTTTGAAGGTAAAACTTGGCTATGTTTATATGGTTTTACATATTAGTGGGATATTAATTGCCATTTACTCAATTGTGGAAATAATTGGTTTATTTGGCCAGCTATTTCGACCCGATTCAACAAATAATCTACCTGAAAAAAGGACGGAATACCATGGAGTGGACTGAATTAATAGTACTAGTTATAAGTTTCGTTTTTCTGCTATTAGCCGGAGTACCAATTTCCTTCAGTATTGGTATCGCTACTCTGAGCACTATGTTGCTCAGTATTGATACTCTGCCGGCTCTGACGACCGTTGCCCAACGAATGGCAACCGGCCTTGATAGTTTTGCCTTACTGGCAATCCCGTTCTTTATCTTATCTGGCTTATTAATGAGTCGGGGTGGGATTGCACGCCGCTTGATTGATTTTGCCAAGGTATTGGTGGGACGCTGGCCGGGTGGGCTGGCTTATGTCAATATCTTGGCGGCTATGTTTTTCGGGGCGATTTCTGGTTCAGCGGCGGCGGCGGCGGCGGCGATTGGCGGTTTTATGACCCCACTGATGGAAAAAGAGGGCTACGACACCAATTATTCCGCATCGGTTAATATAACCTCAGCTACGACTGGATTATTGATTCCTCCCAGTAATATCTTGATCGTATATAGTCTTGCGAGTGGCGGGGTTTCCATTGCGGCTCTTTTTATTGCCGGTTACCTGCCAGGGATTCTGGTTGGCTTGTTGCTAATGGTAGTAGCTGGTATTATTGCCGTCAAAAAAGGGTATCGAGGAAGTAATGAGCGCTATACTTTCAAACAAGGTATTATGTGCTTTCTGGATGCTTTGCCAAGCCTGATGCTGATTGTCATTGTCATCGGCGGAATTATTGCCGGATTTTTTACCGCAACGGAAGGTTCGGCGATCGCAGTGCTTTATACCTTTATCCTATCGGTATTAATTTATCATGAAGTCAAATGGAAGGAGCTACCGCAGGTACTGCTGGAAACGGTCACGACGACGGCTATTGTTATGCTGTTGATTGGGGCTTCGATGGGTATGTCGTGGATTATGTCTTATGCCAATATTCCTCAGACTATTACCGCTTCGTTAATCGCCTTATCCAGCAGTAAAATCATCATTCTGCTGATAATCAACTTGATTTTGCTGTTTGTGGGAACATTTATGGATATGACGCCGGCGGTATTGATTTTTACGCCAATATTCTTACCGATTGTAACCGCTTTGGGCATTCATCCAATTCACTTCGGAATAATTATGGTTCTGAACTTGTGCATTGGATTATGCACGCCACCGGTTGGATCGGTTCTATTTATCGGATGTGGGATTGCCAATACCACAATTCCCAAAATAGTGAAGTCAATTCTACCATTTTATGCGGCTATGATCGTAGCCTTGTTATTGGTGACATATTTTCCGCAGATTAGTCTCTTTTTGCCCCGTTTATTTGGATATTAATTTAAAAGGAGAATGCATTAATGAAAACCGATTTAAATGACAAAACCGTGGTCATCACCGGTGGGTCCGGCATTTTAGGACGTGTGATGGTTTCCGAGCTATTTAAAGCCGGAGCGAATGTAGCGGTACTCGATTTGCGTGAACCGCCGACAACTGCGCTTCCATCTTCACCGGGTAAAAGTGGTAATCGCCTACTATTTATCCTGACTGATGTTTTAAAGAAAGAAAGCCTACAAAATGCCGCCGCTAAAGTTAAGGCAGAGTTTGGCCGGGTTGATGTTTTAATAAACGGTGCCGGTGGCAACCGCCCGGACGCTACGACTTCGCCGGAATGTTCGTTTTTCGACTTGCCGGCTGAGGCTTTACGCTTTACGATGGATTTGAACCTACTCGGCACAATTTTAACTAGTCAAGTTTTCGGTAAAATTATGGCTGAACAAAAATTCGGCAATATTATCAATATCACCTCTATGAATGCTTTTCGCCCGCTGACCCGCATACCGGCTTATTCAGCCGCCAAAGCCGCCGTTAGCAATTTTACGCAATGGTTAGCGGTTCATATGGCGCAGGAATATTCTCCAAATATCCGAGTCAATGCAATTGCGCCGGGCTTTTTCCTCACCGACCAGAATCGCTTTTTGTTGACAGACAAGGAGACCGGTGAATTGACCGAACGTGGGCGTAAAATTATCGCCGCTACTCCGATGGGGCGCTTTGGTGAACCGGAAGACTTAATTGGGACGCTGATTTACTTGATTTCGGACAGTTCCAGATTCGTGACCGGTGTGATTATTCCGGTGGATGGCGGTTTTAATGCTTACAGCGGGGTTTGAATTATTTAATAACTAAAATGAGAGGATTTGTAACATGAACTGTGGACTAAATCTTAAACCGACTGGCAGTCTTGACCTGCTTTCACTCGGGGCGTTGGTGCATCGGTTGGACCCGGGCACGGTGCCGTTCCGCAAAGCTACCGAATGCAAAATTCACGTCAGCGGTGGTGAATATAATGTGGCGGCTAACCTGGCGGATTGCTTTCGGCTGAATACCGGCATTGCGACCGCTATGGCTGATTATCCGATCGGCGATTTGATTGCTGAGCGCGTGCGGGCGATGGGGGTCAAGCCCTTTTACAAACATTTTGCCCATAATGGGGTGAACGGTCCTAATATGGCAACCGTTTACAGTGATCGCGGCTATGGCGTACGCGCGCCGGTGGTTTTCTACAATCGTTCGAACGAAGCCGCCGCTTTGTTAAAACCTGGTGATTTTGACTGGAAGGCAATTTTCGCCGAAGGTGTTCGCTGGTTTCATAGCGGTGGCATTTTTGCGGCGCTTTCGGAAACTACCGGGCAGGTAATCATCGAGGCTATGAAAGCCGCCAAGGCGGCTGGTGCGGTCACTAGCTTCGACTTGAATTTTCGCGCCAAACTCTGGAATTTATGGGGCGGTAAAAAGAAAGCGGTGGAAGTCATTAATGAAATTGTCAAGTATGTGGATGTACTGGTCGGCAACGAAGAGGATTTACAGAAAGGTCTGGGAATTCCCGGTCCGGAAATAACTGCCAAGTCAAAACTCGATCCGTCGGCTTTTATTGCTATGATCAGCGATGTGGTCAAAAAATATCCCCAGATTAAGGTTGTGGCAACTACCTTGCGGGAAGTTCATTCGACTAATCGCCACAGCTGGAGCGCGGTTGCCTGGATCAATGGCGAAACTTACCAAGCGCCGACGGCTGAACTGGATGTTTATGATCGGGTTGGCGGCGGCGACGGCTTTGCGTCCGGTTTTTTCTATGGTTTATTGAAGAATGTTCCGCCCGAAGAAGCCGTCAAACTCGGCTGGGCACACGGAGCTCTCGTAACAACTTATCCGGGCGATACGACGATGGCATCTTTAGCCGAAGTAGAAAATTTTATTAAAGGCGGCTCAGCCCGCATCCAGCGCTAAGCCGTTTTAGGACAATCCATAATGTTGTATTACGCTAAAAGTTCAGCTGATTACGGACTGACGGAAACCGAGATTCGGGACGGCTTTTTTTCAGCTCTGGCGAAATTGGGAGCGCGCCGTAAAGTGATAGCCGTTCCGCCGGATTTTACCCGTTTCCATTCTCAAGCTGGCCAACTGACGCGTTTAGCATTTCAATATTATGGCAAGAATCTACAGGCGATTTTGCCGGCGCTCGGCACACATTTTCCGATGACCGAAGCGGAAATCGAGGCGATGTTCGGTGATTTGCCGCGCCACCTTTTCCGCATTCATCACTGGAAAAAAGACCTATTTACCCTCGGCGAGGTGCCCGGTGAATTCGTATTCGAAGTCTCCGAAGGAAAACTGGATTATGAATGGCCAGCGCAGGTTAATAAACTATTAGTCGAGGGCGGCTTCGATTTGATTTTATCCATCGGGCAGGTTGTACCGCATGAAGTGATTGGTATGGCAAATTATAATAAGAACATTTTCGTTGGAACCGGCGGTCAGGAAGGTATAAATAAGAGCCATTTTTTAGGTGCGGTTTATGGAATAGAACGCATTATGGGACGCGCCGATACGCCGGTGCGCCGCGTGCTGAACTATGCTTCGGATAATTTTGCCCGGCAAATGCCAATCGTCTATGTCTTGACGGTAATTGGAAAAAATAGCACTGGGCAAATGGCTATGAAAGGCTTATTTATCGGCGACGATTATGAGTGTTTCCAGCTGGCGAGCGAACTGTCGCTGACTATTAACTTCGATCTGTTGGATAAACCGCTCAAGAAAGTCATCGTTTATCTCGATCCGCAGGAATTCAAGAGCACCTGGCTCGGCAATAAAAGCATTTATCGGACGCGGATGGCGATTGCCGATGGTGGTGAATTGATCGTGCTGGCGCCCGGTTTACGTGAATTTGGTGAGGATCCGGAAATTGACCAACTGATTCGTAAATACGGCTACCGCACTACGCCGGAAGTTATGCAATTCGTAAAGGAAAATAGTGACTTACAGAATAATCTCAGTGCGGCTGCCCATTTGATTCACGGTTCGCCGGAAAACCGCTTTACGGTAATATATTGCCCCGGTTATATTAGTCGGGAAGAAATCGAAAGCGTCAATTTCCGATATGGCGAATTGGCGCCAATGTTGGCACGTTATGATCCGGCGAAAATGCAGGATGGTTTCAACATTCTACCGGACGGCGAAGAGGTATTTTACATCTCGAATCCGGCGTTAGGGCTCTGGGCTACCAAGGAAAGATTTAATAATTAAATTATAATATCAGGAGGATTTAAAAAATGAATAAAGCAGACATAGGTTTAATTGGATTAGCCGTTATGGGTGAGAATTTGGTGCTGAATATGGAGCGGCATGGTTTCACGGTGGCGGTTTTCAATCGCACCGTCGAAAAAGTGGACAAATTTCTGGCCGGGCGTGGCAAGGGCAAAAATATCATCGGCACTCACTCGATTCCGGAATTTATTGCCTCGTTAAAAAAACCACGCAAGATTATGCTGATGGTAAAAGCTGGCCAACCGGTGGATGATTTTATCGAATTACTAATCCCACATTTAGAAAAAGGCGATATAATTATTGACGGCGGCAATTCGCATTTTCCGGATACGATTCGCCGCACAAAATATCTGGAGGAGAAGGGGTTCCTCTATATCGGCACTGGGGTTTCCGGCGGCGAAGAAGGCGCGTTAAATGGTCCGTCAATTATGCCGGGTGGTTCACCGGAGGCTTGGCCGCATGTCAAGCCGATTTTTCAGGCGATTGCGGCTAAAGTCGAGGACGGCATACCGTGTTGCGACTGGGTTGGTGAAAACGGCGCTGGTCATTTTGTCAAAATGGTTCACAACGGCATTGAATACGGTGATATGCAATTGATTTGCGAAGCCTACCAAATTATGAAAGACCTGCTCGGCTTGAGTTACCCCGAAATGCATCAGGTTTTCGCCGATTGGAATGAGGGTGATCTAAAAAGCTACCTGATTGAAATTACCCGCGATATTCTGGCTTATAAAGATGAAGACGGACAGCCTCTGGTCGAGAAAATTCTGGATACTGCCGGCCAAAAAGGTACTGGCAAATGGACAGTGGTGGCTTCACTGGATGCCGGCGCACCGCTAACGATGATTGGTGAAGCTGTTTATGCCCGGATGCTTTCGGCGATGAAAGATGAACGCGTCGCGGCTTCTAAAGTTTTGAAAGGACCGCAACCGGAATTCAAAGGTGACAAGCAACAGTTCATTGCCGACCTCGGTCAAGCCTTATATGCGGCAAAAATTGTATCCTATGCCCAGGGTTATGTTCTGATGCGTATGGCGGCTAAGGATTTCGGCTGGCATTTGAATTACGGCGGTATCGCCTTAATGTGGCGCGGCGGCTGTATCATTCGTTCCGTCTTTCTGGGAAAAATCAAAGAGGCGTTCGATCAAAATCCCAACCTGAGCAATCTACTCCTCGACCCATTTTTCAAGGAAAAAATCGAATCGTCGCAGAATGCCTGGCGTCGGGTAATTGCTACCGCCGTTACTAATGGCATCTGGGTTCCAGCGCTGGCTTCCGCTTTGAATTACTTCGATGGATTCCGCAACAGTCGCCTGCCGGCTAATCTTCTGCAAGCTCAGCGCGATTATTTCGGTGCGCATACTTACGAGCGGGTTGACAAGCCGCGTGGTGAATTCTTTCATACTAACTGGACCGGACGTGGTGGAGAGACATCTTCCACGACTTATACGGTCTGATTCATTTCTACGAAGGAGACAGAACGATGACGCTGGCAGATTCGCTAAAATTTGAGAAAAAGCACGACTTTCTGGTCGCGATAGATTCGGACGGCTGTGCTTTCGATACGATGGAAATCAAACACAAGGAATGCTTTATTCCCAATATTATCTATTATTGGAATTTACAAGCCGTTTCAAAATATGCCCGCGCCGCGGCTGAATTCGTCAATCTCTATTCCAAATGGCGGGGGATCAACCGCTTTCCGGCTTTGACGATGACTTTTGACTTATTGATGGATTGGCCGGAAGTGCAACGACGAGGCGTAACCATTCCCAGAGCTCAGTCCTTGCGAGATTGGATTGCCCGCGAAACCAAACTCGGCAATCCGGCTCTCCAAGCCGAAGTCGAACGGAGCGGCGATGCGGTTTTGCAACAATCTCTGGCTTGGAGCGAAGCCGTCAACGCGGATGTCGCTCGAATGGTTCACGATGTACCGCCGTTTCCTTATGTAAGAGAGTCATTACAGCGTCTTGCCGAAGTAGCCGATGTAATGGTTTGCTCGGCGACACCCACGGAAGCTCTGCGGCGCGAATGGGAGGAACATGACATTGCGCGCTATGTTCGGGCAATTGCCGGGCAGGAAGTTGGCAGTAAAAAGGAGCAGATCGAGCAGGCGGCAAGCGCAAGATATGAACCCCAGAAAATTCTAATGATTGGCGACGCTCTCGGCGATCTCAAAGCCGCTCGCGCTAATTCAGCTCGTTTTTTCCCAATAAATCCAGGACACGAGGAAGATTCCTGGGAGAATTTTTTCAAAAAATACCTGGATGATTTCATCAATGGCCAATATTCAGAAGAAAAGGAAGGTTCTCTGATTAGTGAATTTGAGTCGTTTCTACCGGCGATTCCGCCGTGGAAGAAATAAATTTCAAAACAATTAAAGAGGAGTATATGGAAAACAAAAATGTTTTAGATTTATTCAAATTGGACGGTAAAGTCGCGCTGGTTACCGGTGCCGCGCGGGGACTTGGGCAGGCGATTGCCACGGCTCTGGCTTCAGCTGGAGCCGACGTCAGCTTGATAGACATTTTACCAACTGAAGAAACTCACGAAACTATTGCTGGCTATGGTCGCCGAGCGCTCAGCCTTACCGCTAATTTGATGGAAAAAGCCAATATTGAGCCAGTAGTTGACGCCACAATGGAAAAATTCAGCCGGATTGATATTCTGGTCAATAATGCCGGGATTATTCGGCGTGCACCGCTGACGGAATTTTCCGAAAAAGACTGGTATGATGTCATTAACCTTAATCAGAATACGGTCTTTTTCCTCAGTCAGATGGTGGCTAAATTGATGATTGCGCGAGGAGAAGGCGGTAAGATTATCAATATCGCTTCGCTCTTATCCTTTCAGGGTGGAATTTTGGTGCCGTCCTATACCGCTTCGAAAAGCGCCGTTATGGGATTGACCCGCGCAATGGCTAATGAACTCGCGCCGCATCATATCAATGTCAATGCCATCGCACCTGGTTATATGGCGACCGATAACACCGCGCCCCTGCGCGCTGATCCGGCGAGAGCAGAATCCATTCTCGAGCGTATTCCTATCGGGCGCTGGGGCGAACCGGCTGACTTACAAGGCGTGGCGGTTTTCCTAGCTTCGTCAGCATCCGATTATATGACCGGCTATACCGTGGCAGTTGATGGCGGTTGGCTAGCAAGATAAGTTTGAATATATTAGTGCACACTAACAGCGTTGAGGCATTTTAAAACTGATTACTCTCACGGGGTTGATGTTGTCTCAGATAATTTCTCTATTATCGCATAAAGATCATCTTTTTAGTCGCATTGAATCCAGAAGTTGTTTTCAGGGAATAGAGATATATCCCACTGGGCATTAATTGACCATAGCTATCTCTGCCATTCCAGATGACTTTTTGTATTCCAGCTGGCTGTCTCTCATCAACCAATCTTATTACTTCACGTCCCAGAATATCATAAATTGTCAACATCACATGTGATTCTTGCGGCAAGTCATAAGCAATTGTAGTTGAAGGATTAAAGGGATTGGGATAATTATTCAGCAAACGGTACTCGGAAGGTAAAACTGCAATATCGGCTTCATCAGCAATCGGAGGAGCTATTTTCTTGATTAATTTCCACTTTTCCGGTTCACCCATAGTCTCATATATTATTAGATTCAAATCTTCGTAGGGATATTTTTTGATAAACTCTTCGAAATAGGCTTGACCTTGATCCCGATTATCAAGCGCTACATAATGGAGATAGCCAAGATTGAACAAAGCATTTTTCTGGATAGCTTCATTATCGGCAAACTCATTTTTCATGATGAGATAATTGTCAATGGCTTCCTGAATTTTTCCGGCTTGCATCAGTACATAATTCTCCAGTTCTAGGGTCTTGGCATAGAGTTCATCCTTCCTGGATAGGTTTTGGCGAACATCATTGTTCAAATATTCAATAAAACCATTTTTGCCTGACAACTCATAACACTCGGCAATGCAGGAGAGAATATACTTCTGTTTGCTCTTATCAGTCTCATTATTTAACCTTTTAACGTATATAGCGATGGCATATTCATATTTTTCATCAAAGAGGTAACCCAGGGCTTCAATTAATTCGGAATCCAAAAAGTTACTGCTGGCTGAGCCTGTTGGTGGATTTGAGCCGGGCTCATTTAAATCATATGCTACGGTTTTGGCTAATCCGCCCCCTATCGGATCATATGTCAGTGCCGGAATGTAATCAATCGTACCGCCCATAAAGGTGTAAAAATCACCGGCATAATAATAATTCAGATAGGTCGGCGGATAACGGTTCCACCAGTTATACTCGGCCATGACATAACTGTCATAAGTCACTGAAACTTCATAACCAGTGTTATCATGAATGCTGTTATAACCTGCGAGATCTGGGGCACCGATTCTTACATCACTTTCTAAACCGCAGGTTACCCCGGTATAATTTTGAGTTATCAGATTATATCCGGGATGACGACGACGGTCACCAAAAAGAGCTGGACTATTGATAATACAATATACCCCAGCCTGACCATTATTACTGATAATGTTTTCCCATAGGTAGGGTTTTCCATTACTGGTACAGTAAAGGCCGCACTCGCCATTATTTGTGATAACGTTATTATGTACATTAATGACGGTTGAATTATATATGAAAATACCATTAGTCGAGTTATTATGAATATTATTGTTGCAGATTTGACTAGAACAAGAACCGGCATTTTAGATATAAATTCCGGTGCCGTTATTATAAATATCACAATATTGAATTGTGGGCAAATTGCTGTAGCATTTGACGCCGTGATAGGCATTCTTGATATTACAATAAGAGAGCATACCGCTGGAACCGCTGTTGAATTTTATCCCATTCTGATGGGTACTGCTGGGAGAGGTAAAATCAAAGGTGATAGGCGACGCAGAGGTGCCAACAACTGACAGTGTGCCGTTGATTATTAAAGACTTTCCATTACTAAAATATAATTGGGAACCAGAGTTTACTGTTAAAGTTGCTCCAGGCAGAATTGTTATATTCGAGCCTGTATTAAGTGTTCCGCTAATTACCAATTGGCTCCCACTTGGGATGTTAAAAGTCACATCCGATTCTACTATTAATGTGCCATTGACAACCAGATTAACCCCTTGAGTAAATTCTACTGTTGTACCTGATTTAATTTTTAATGAGCCTCCGGATGGAACTGTTACGGTGCTTGAAATTGTATGAGTTATTACACCGGCACCAACCCAGGTTTTGGGATAATTCGAGAGGGTTCCAGAATGATTGGTTTTAAGTATTTTATATTCTGTATCACCAATATTCCCTTCATGATATATATCATTATCCTTTGCATGTTGATACAATCCCATATCACCCCATTTAGAAATATAATCCCTTCCTTCTTGTACAGATATGGGATAGGAATTTTGGATTTTTCTTACGGCATGATACTTATCTGTATATACTGCGTGGGTTGCTTCTGCCTCACTCGCACTAACATATGAAGGTTGATTATCATTCGAATAGGAGTTATCTGTATAAAAATTGTCTATTTCAGAAAGATCAGCAACTCTTACTTTATCATTTCCCTCACTGGTCCAGAATGCATATCCATAACAATTATACTTAAAAGAGGGTCCTAAAATCATCTCTGCATTTAACTCCCAATTATCAATCCACAATTGTGCTATTCTTATAAATTCTAACGAATCCTGAGAGTAGAACATGTCAACAGGACTCGTATTGCCCTCAGTAAACATTCCCTCCGGTGTATATAGATCAACTAGAATTGGCCCTTTAGTAGACACCTGCTTTCCAAGTGAATTATATCCAAGTGTCCAATCATCGTTTATAATTTCATTTTCCTTTAAATAATCCTGTGCTGCATTAATCACAGTTGTTAAAATATTTATATTAGGTAATCTACCTGTCTTTAATAAAATATTAAGGTCAGTCATTTGACAAATATTTTGAATTTTTCCATTACTCTCTTTTTTTAATTCCAGATATTTTGCACAAGCATATACATTAAATTGCTTGCAGTATAGCGAATACATATTATTTTGCTGGCATTTAAATTTATACTTATCCAACAACTCTTTAAGAACAATATCTATCTGTGAAGACGTCATTTTATTCCTGATACAATCCTGCGCAATCAAGGCTTCAAGATAAATGAACGAAAAGGCATATGAGCCTTTGCTTAATAAATCCCAATCTTCACTATAAGCAGTCGGATCCATCTCTTGATAGAATTCTATTAACTCTTGAGGGGCATCATCTCTTTCGATCAATTCATCTAATCCATTGAAATCTTTCCTTGCTTGATTAAAGGCTTCTTCCATATAATTATAAGCAAACCAGTACCCACTAACAAAGCTATTAATATATTCCTTAATTAATTGCACCGTAGACATTTTACTTAATTCCTCTTCCGGAATCTGGGTAAATACCTGTTCAATTCTTCCCATATCATCTGCTAACAAAGTATTAAACCTTCCACTCCCCGATAATGAGATAAAGAGAAAAAGTACAACCAAATGACTTCGTGTATACTTCACAACACCTCCAACATGATTATTTATTTGTCTCTTTCAAAACGTAGGACAATTCCGTAAGATTTTGGAACCGAGCCAACCGCCCATCCTAAATTCTTATTAATAAAATATATCTTGAGTATATGGTGGACATATTCCAGATCATTTCTTCTTACCATTGCGTCAGGCAAAAACTCCCAGGTCTGCCCGCCATCTATAGTTTGTGCTATGGCATAACTTCCCAACAAAAAAGTCCCAATCCATCCATTTAAAGAATCCGCAAAACAGAGGGTATTTACGCCATATAAATGAAGTGACCAAGCGTCACGATACGTCTGGATCCATGTGTCACCGCCATCTGTTGTTCGGAGAAGCCTATTGCTATATGGGCTGTTATGATCTCCTCCCAGCCACCCGATCTCGTCGCTTATGAATTGAATCGATGAAAAATAGGCTGAAAGGGAACTACCTAATTCTTTCCTGGTCCAGTTTGTTCCAGAATCCGCAGAGAAGAAAAGTGTACTGCCAATTCCGCATATCCAAATCTTACGCTGATCAACAATAGAGATACAGGTAAGTGTTGGAGATGGCACAGGAGTTATATCATCCCAGGTTTCGCCCCCGTCAACGGTTTTTAATAAAATACTGGTGCCTTCTGCCCAAAAACCACCAACGGCAAAACCGATCTCACCATTTAAAAATTCAATGTCATGAAAACGCCCGGAATTAAGATTTTTACTATACTTAATGTTCCAGGTTTCGCCGCCATTGATTGTTTTAAATATTGAATTCCAACTACTGATAAATCCAGTGAGTGTATCAATAAACTCTACAGCAAATAAATCTGCATCATCCTCATAGTCCGGTAGTTGTTCAAACGGAAAAACTTGTCGTCGCCATGTATCACCACCATCATCTGTATGCAGAATCGTCCCACTGTCGCCCACAGCCCAGCCATTCTGATCATCAACAAAAACAATATCTAATAATGTTTGAGTACATATTATATCGAGCTTGATCCAATTACCATAATCGTTTACCCAAAAATTCAAAGTAGTATCACTCTGAACAGCAATATCGGCAACCTTAGATGTAAATATATAGGGCTTAGTGCTATCTGAATTCATAATCTTCACGTCATATATTTTTGGCGTTTCCTGTATCAAATCCTGATGGTTTTCCTGGCTGGATTTTTCTAGAATGTTTCCGGTTTTATTCGATATATTGCTAAGTGGTAGAATATTTGTTAGAGTAGTCCCTTGAAGAACGATCATTTTTCCAACTCGTGATTCATTTCCCGCATGCAATTGATAGAGATAGATACCCGCGGCAACTCTTTCACCAAGTTCATTCTTACCATCCCATATAACACTATATACTCCCGGCGATTTGTTAACTGAGATGAACTTCCGGACTTCCCTTCCCAGAAGGTCGTAGATAGTAATTTCTACATCGGATTTGATATTGAGTTTATACTGGATAGAAGTTGATGCTGAAAACGGATTTGGGTAATTCTGAGCCAATTCAATGTTGGCAGGCAGATTATAATCTAAATGATCAATACCGGTCTTCACTGTCAATCGGTAGTATCCGGAGTCATCGGTGATGGCAGAATATTTTTGGGTAGTATCACTCTGGTTGATGAAAGTCACTGAAGCATATTTAACGGGCAAGAGATCGGTAGTTATTACTGAGCCCTCGACAGTTATGGTTTGCGTAAAAGAGATTTTAAAGGTTAAAACAATTAAACAGAAATAGGTTACTATAAACCGAGATAACCAGTCTCTTCGTGATTTTTGCAGTTTTCGCGTGATAGTCACGCATTCGATTTCGGTCATAACGCTCTGTTCCCAACCTTCATTTCTGTCGGTTTTCATGGCTTACTTTCCAATATAACCTATCGCATCCCTACAATATTCGGACTATCTAATGGAAGTACCTCTTAGGTAAACATTTCCTAAATACCTGTAAAAAGTCTTGAAATTCAATTTCCTTATATATGACTCCCTGTCATTTTAAACACTTCATAATTCTAAACCTAAATTAATAAGCAATAAGTTATCCGTCAAATTCTTATTCATAAAATAACTCAATGCTCCCCTTACGTACTGCTTGTTTTGTAAGAACCGAATAAATATTATAAATTTTGGTCGCTTTTTGCCACCCTAGCTCAGCTGGTAGAGCAGACGATTCGTAATCGTCAGGTCAACGGTTCGATCCCGTTGGGTGGCTCGAAATATTTTCTACAGTTTGAAAATTTTTTCAGTTGGCTATTTTTGGATAGTCTTCCCCACACCACCGCCAACAGTTGTACCTCAGACATTAAATATTAGTTCAATTCAATAATGAAGTTTAGACGACCAGATGGATTAATTCCGGCAGAATGGCATAATGGCAGGGCGGAAAGCCGACAATTTCACCATCGGCTTCAATGGGAATATGCTGCCCGGGAGCGTCAAAACTCAGATGTTGTACCCGACGATACTTGGCTTGCGGAGTTTTCAAGATGGTTCCAGAGTAAAGTAAAGGAATCATTCGAAAAGTATGAATAGCATCCATTGCGGCAATCGTCGCGATGTGTAAGAAATGATCATTATAACTAGTTGGCACACCGTAGTTCATACCGCCGCCGAAATAGGGCGATTTGAAAACAGTGATGTTTTTGATTTTTTGGGTGGTAAAGGGCTGATTTTCATAGGAGATGCGGCTGTCTATATTTTCGAATTGGATAATGGTCTTAATCCCGGCACTGACCGCCGCCAGATCAATATTAATTCTCTTCAGCAAATTCATCGTTGGGCGTTTCTGGTTGAATTTTTCAATGGAACGACTTATTACTCCAATGCTAGAATTAGCCAAAAAATAGCGCACAACCTTTTCAGCCCGTGCGTTCAGACATTCAAGTTTGCCCACATTAACCGAATAATCCTTGCCATCGGCGATCCGTTGTAGAAGTGTTTGGGGGTTGAGAAACATTTTAGCCACATCGCAACTACTGCCAGCCGTGAGGTAAACCAAACGCAAGTCGGGATTCACCGGACGGTCTTTTACGATTATGCCATTGAGAGCTTCGTTCAAAGTACCGTCGCCACCGAAAACGATGATCCGGTCGGCTCCTTTGGCAAGACGTTCACGGGCTAAAACCGTCGCATGCCCGTGATATTCCGTGATATGAAAATCTATACTGAACCCAGCCTGGGTTGCGATTTTCAAGAAATCCAGCCAGCGCCGACGGGCTTTCCCACCGCAGGCTTGCAGGTTACAAATGATGGAAATGCTTTTTTCCTTTTTCAATGTAATGACAGATCCTCCCAGATTTGACCTTGACGCAGTCCGGAAATTAGCAAGCGGGTTTCGTCGTCTTTTTTATCCGAGGCGATGTAGCAATTCAGATGAATTTTCAGATGCGGTAATCCGGATAATAAAGCCGCGAGAGGTGAATTTTGTTGAAAACCGATCCGAAAGAGGCGATACTTACGCTTTTTTTCATTAAATAAATATCGGATTAAATCGCGTGCAGCTGAGGTATGTTCTTTCTCGTAAACGATATGCCGGATCTGTAGTTCATTTAACGGTTCACCCGCCTGCGGAAATATTTTTAAAGGTTTCGATAAGCCAGCTAGCGTTTTTAGCCAGCCATCATATTTTTCGACAATTGTTCTCTTGAAACTGGATTGATCCCACCAAGTCAGTGCCGCAACCGGGCGACCATCTTTTGTGGCAATCAGTATGTTTTCCGAACTAAAATTCGGCTGGTTCAATAAAGCGGAAAGGCGTTTCGGTGTCCATTCGAATGTCAAAGAGTAACCTTGAAAAAAAACAGTGAACAACCTTGCCAGATGATCGAGGTCGCTCTCACGGAACGATCGAATTTGGTAGTCACCAGTGAGTTGCGGTCGAAAAAGGGGGAAAATGTAATTGATTACAAACCGATTAATTGGGTGAAAAGGCGGCATACCGACCCGACCAGCTAATATGGGTGCCATCGCCTCATTGTCAGTCATTGTGATTACTATAGCCATTTCGACGGGAACCGCCCGTAAATAATTGGCTACGGCATTCATCAAGCGGAAGCTGGTCAAGCCTTTACGAGCGGCGGCGGCAACTTTTATCCCGCCGATATAACCGATGCGAGTCGGTTGTCCGGTAAGCAAAACCTCGCGCAAACAACAACCGATCGCACCTACGATAACCCCATCCTGTTCAGCTACAAATACTCGGGCGTCGTCGCCTTGTAAATTTGCCAGTAGAAAATAATCCGGCGCTCGGACAATATTGATGATTAGGTGGCTTTCCATCGGTGACTCGCGCGCAAGGGCGAGCAAGCTTTGATTGTCTTCATTAGTTGCTAGGCGTATCTTCATTCAGGCTTGAATTAACGAAAGATTTTATTGAAAATCAAATTCAGTTTTTCTATTCGCCGATTGATTTTGGAATCAAGCTGGAAATGTTTAAAATTTCACCTTAAAAAAGGAGAAACTGGTAAATGATGGCACCAACAAATACCCCACTCGGATCGGCACTTTTTATAGTTCTGCTGGTAGTCGCACTCAGTTGGTTCGTCTGGCTGATATATCGAAGAATCGCCGTAATTGCGGCTGGTCAGCCCCAAAATCGCTTTGACCATATCGGACGACGAATCGGCGCTTTTTTCACACAAGGAATTGCTCAAACGAAAATCCGTGATCGGCGTTTCTGGTCTGCTGGCTATATGCATGCATTTATTTTTTGGGGCTTTCTGGTAGTTTCGATCAATACGATTCAAATGATTGGGCAGGGATTCAATCCCAATTTCGTCTTGCCGGGTTTTCATACTGGACAGACTCTCGGACAGATTTATCTCTGGCTCAAAGATATTTTCGAAGTTTTAGTTCTGCTCAGCGTGATTTATGCCCTTATTCAGCGCCTGATCATTCGCCCAAAACGCCTGACATTATCCGCTTCAGCGAATCTGATTTTGATAATGATTGCGATTTTGATGGTTACAGACCTTTTAATGACCGGGTTGACCGTCACGTTTGAAGCGGATGCCGATCGGACGGTCGTCGGGGTAGCCTTTGCCCGTATTTTCCGCAATACCAGTCCGGAGTTCGCCGTAAAATTTTTTCATCTTAATTGGTGGTTGCATCTTCTAACTCTGTTATCCTTTTTCCCATTTCTGCCGCTTTCCAAGCACTTTCATATTATAACGTCCTTGCCAGCGGTTTTTTTCAAACGGCTTGACAGTGGATATGTGCGCTTTTTGGATGTAGAAAACAGCGAGCGCTTCGGGGCGTCCCGCATTGAACATCTCGGCTGGAAAGATTTGCTGGATGTTTTTACCTGTACAGAATGCGGTCGTTGTCAGACGGTTTGCCCGGCGTTCGAATCCGGCAAGCCACTGAGTCCGAAGGAATTCAACATTGCTTTACGGCATCATCTTATCAAGTACACGACTGATATTATTAAAGATAAAAGACAAAAATCTCAATCGCCACGCGCGGAAAAACTGGTGGGCGACACCATCGGCGAAGAGACACTTTGGGCTTGTACCACCTGCCGGGCTTGTGAAGAAGTCTGTCCACTGAGCATCGAGTTCATTGATCGGATTGTCGAAATGCGCCGTCACCTAGTACTGGAAGAAAGCCGTTTCCCGGAAGCGGCAGAACTGGCATTCCGTAATTTGGAAAGCTACGGTAATCCCTGGGGCGCCTCTGATCGCGAAAAGTGGACAGAAGGTCTGGCAATTCCGCGGGCAGAGGAAAAAGCCGACTTTGAATATCTCTTTTGGGTTGGATGCGCCGGAGCTTTCGATGAACACGCCCAAAAAACTTCCCGAGCAATGATAAAATTGCTGAACGTCGCTCAGGTCAATTATGCCATTCTGGGCAATGCCGAAACTTGTACCGGTGACGCCGCTCGCCGACTTGGTAACGAATACCTTTTCCAGACTTTAGCCAATCAAAACATCGAGACTTTCCACAATCTCGGCGTCCAAAAAATTATCACCCAATGCGCCCATTGCTACAATACTCTGAAAAATGAATATCCCCAGCTAGGTGGCAAATTCGAGGTTATCAGTCATATCGAAATGATTGCCAATCTGTTAGCTGAGGGACGTTTGAAAATCAATCAGCCGTTAAAAGGTAAATTGACCTATCACGACGCCTGTTATCTCGGACGGCACAATGGAATTTATGGTGCGCCTCGTCAGATAATCGCGGCATTACAAGCTGATTTTCAAGAAGCGACTCGCCACGGTAGTAATGCCCTATGTTGCGGCGCCGGCGGTGGACGGATGTGGCTGGAAGAAGCCCCAGCTCAGCGCGTCAATACCCTGCGGGCAAAGGAACTCACCACATTGAATCCGGATATTATTGCCACCGCTTGTCCTTTCTGCACAACTATGCTTTATGACGGATTAAAGGAACAAAATTCGCGCGTAAAATGCCTCGATCTGGCGGTGCTAGTCGCCAGTCAATTAACTGAATAACCGGTGAATTTCGATTTGAAATTAAAGATTCTTAAATATGGAATTTTAATTAAAAAGTGATTCCCTTTCCGCTGGATGAACGCTACTATCGTTATGGTCGCTACCTACGCGAGCGCTTTCAGACGCGGGTTTATCGGATTACGCTCGATGCTGGTTTTACGTGCCCAACCCGTGACGGAACCAAAGGTACTACCGGCTGTCTGTATTGCAATAACGAAAGCTTCGCCCCAAAGCGTGCTGAAGAATTGCCGTCGCTTAGCGATCAAATCCAAAAAGGCATAGCGTCGGCTCGGCGTTTTCACCAGGCCGATAAATTTCTGGCTTATTTTCAACCGTTTACCAATACGTATGCACCGGTCGCAAAGCTGGAAAGGCTTTACCGAGAAGCATTGGCTTTTTCTGAAATTGTAGGAATCTGCATCGGTACGCGCCCGGACTGCGTTTCGGAGGAAATATTACAACTACTCGAACACCTGAATCACGAAACTTACATTTCCATTGAGTTCGGTATTGAATCCGTCTATGATAAAACGCTGGATTGGGCGCAGCGCGGACACGATTTTGCTCAAACTCGCTGGGCGATTCAGGCGGCGAAAGCCCACGGTCTGCACGTTGCTGGACACCTAATTCTCGGATTTCCGACTGAAACGCGCGCTGACATTTTAGCCACTCCCGGCGTCTTGAATAATCTTGGAATTGATGCACTCAAGATTCACCACCTGCACGTTGTCAAAAACACGCCGCTGGCTAAATTCTACGCCGAAAATCCCTTCTCACTTTTTACCGAAAATGAATGGATAACGCTTGTCGCTGATTTCCTGGAGCGCTTACATCCGGAAATCGTCATCCAGCGTTTGTGCGGCGATGCCAAACCCGGCACACTGATTGCCCCGCAGTGGAATCTCACCAAAAATGAGATATTAGTCGGAATCCGGGATGAATTGGCGCGCCGCGGCACGTATCAAGGATTTTTAGTTGAGTGAAACAGTTCAATGAATTGCCATAATTAATAAGTATAAAAAGCGCTTGATTACTGCTCATAAATAAGGCAAATTACAAGGGTGGAAAAGGTGAATTGAAATGGGTGAAATGGCCTTATTGATTGTTACTGAAAGGTTATAAAATATTTGGGAAACTGTTCATTCTATAAATTACCAACCTGCGTTGAACTTCTATTTGATAAAAACGTAACTCTCTTACCATCTGTTACAGAATTATTTGAACTCGAGTTGGCTTTTCTCGAATACAAAAGCCTTCCAAAAGACCAAATTATTGAACGTTCGGCCTATATTCAATCAATTGATGGCAAATTCACAACGCATTATTTAATGTATAACCAAACCTGTGAGGGGCTAATCGAAAATCGATCCAATGTCACCAAAAATTATTTTGAAAACGGTACTTTCTCTACTGGTTATGCTACCCATGGACTATTTCCCTATCGTGGAAAATTTCATCCTCAGCTAATTAAAGCTCTTCTTAACATAATTGGAGTAGAAAAAGGCCAAACAATTTTAGATCCAATGTGCGGAAGTGGTACAGCTAATATCGAAGCCGCATTGATGGGCATTAATTCGTATGCCGTTGATATAAGCCCTTTTTGCCAATTTATGACGCAAGCCAAATATGATGCATTACAAATAACAGATAACTCACTTTCTCTTCTTGTTGAAAATCGCGATAAGCTTTTCAATTTCTTTTCGCAAGGAAATATTTTAAAAAAATTGAAGAATGTTACTGATAATGAAAAACTTGCCATATATAATTTAGCTTTATTGGCTTACTTGGATTCAATGGGGTATTCAAAACGTGTCATTAAATCGGATCACAGGCAATTGTTCGAAAAAGTTTTAACTAGATATGAAAATACCGTACGAAATTTTATTAATAATCCCTATTTCAAAAAAGTACAACTGGGTAAACTGAATGTATTACCGGATTCGGATGCTTTAGATTTAAAAATCGTGGATAACTCAATAGATGGCGTAATTACATCTCCCCCTTATTCTTTCGCGATTGATTATGCCAAGAATGATGAAGCCCAATTAGAATATCTTGGGTATAATATCGAGAAAATTAAAGGTAAGATGATTGGGTTAATTGGCAAAAATAAAGACGAAAGATTAAATAATTATTTTCGTGATATGAAAAAAGTCTGTTCAGAAATATATAGGGTGCTGAAAAATGACAAATATTTCATTATGATAATTGGTTCGAATACAAATCAAACCGGCGGGATAAGATTAGAAAAAACTATAATCCAAAATTGTGAAGAGATTGGATTAAAGTTAGTTAAAAGCATCCTAAAGCCAATTAAAGGAATGAGAAATACCATGAAAGACGAGTATTTACTTTTCTTCCAGAAAAATCCAGATAGGAACTAAATATGAAAACAATCGACGAGAAGTATAGAACAGTAATTGAGAATAATACATATTATTATTTTGATGAAGAATTCGAATCAGCCTATGAAAGTCATATTTTTTCTGTCAAGGAATCTATAATATATCTAAGAAATGAAGTACAGAATAATGGTTGTAAAAAAGAAGTCTTCGAAAATTTTTTAAGGAATAAAAAAGAACTCGGCCTTAAGGCATTACTCGCCATTACAGGATTCTCAAATGAAAGTTTATTAAGGTTGATCACTATTATCAGAATTGTGGACGATAAAGAGCTGAATGATTTTACTTTTATGAATTATTGGATTAATAATAAAAGAACGACCAAAGATAATGAAATTTCGGAATGGAATACCTCCAAAATTGAGCAATTGGTGCGGGAAAATGAATATTTTAGAAAATGTCTGGTCAATATTTTTTATGAAGGTTCGTCAATAGACTTTTTCAAAAGAACCTTACCGCCGTTTGAGTTTCAAAAATTAAGTCTAGAAAAGCTAAATTTTGATATCAATGCAATCATTGATACTCTTGCACGATATAAAGAAAAAGGTTCGAGAGCTGCTAAAGGGAAAAATAACCCAGAAATTCTTATCGAAAGAATTCTAAAGAAACGTAAAATTCCTTTTGAAAAAGGTGATCTCAGCGAACTTATTGAATATGCACCCGAACAAAAGAGAACAATGGATTTTATTATTCCAAATAAACAAAGCCCAAAAATTATAATAGAAAGTACTTTTTTAGTCACAACTTCTTCAGGTCAAGGTGATAAATCGAAAACAGAGATCTCAATTGACTCTTTAATTAAGGAACATTACCCAGATGCTCGCTTTTTAGGCTTTGTTGACGGTATTGGTTGGTATGTTAGAAAAAGGGATTTAAAAAGGATGGTTGGCGCTTATGAAGATGTATTTACCTTTCATCAAGAGGAACTTAATAGATTTGAGAAATTATTATGTGAAGTGATGAAAAATGTTTGAGAAATATTACAATCAGATAATTCAAGGCGATTGTATTGAATTATTCAAAAACATCCCCGATAACAGTGTTGATGTAACTTTCGCAGACCCGCCTTTTAATTTAGGTAAGAAATATAATGGGTATCGGGACAATAAAGAGGTTCAGGCATATTTGGATTGGTGCAAACGGTGGATATTTGAAATGGTTAGAATTACAAAACCTGCGGGTTCTATATTTGTGCACAATATACCCAAGTGGTTAACATACTATGCAAGTTTTTTAAATGAAATTGCTTATTTCAAACATTGGATTGCCTGGGATGCACCAACTGCCCCAATGGGTCAAAGTTTACAACCTTCTCATTATGGTATTTTATATTACGCAAAAGACCTAAAGAAAAATAAGTTTTTCGAAATTCGCTACCCCCATAAACGATGCAGAAAATGCGGGTATCTCTTAAAAGATTATGGCGGCAAAAAGGCTGGTTTACATCCCTTTGGTCCTTTAGTTTCTGATGTGTGGACCGATATTCATCGCCTAAAACATAATAAATATAGAGATGAACATCCCTGTCAGTTACCGGTTCATTTATTAGAAAGAATAATATTAATGTCCTCCGATGAAGGTGACATTGTGCTCGATCCTTTTGTAGGCACAGGGACGACAGCAATTGCGGCTAAACGACTTGGTCGAAAGTATATTGGCTTTGATATAGATGAGAACTATATAACCATTACTCAAAAAAAACTTGTACAGGAAGAATTATGTTCTAAAATCAATGGAATTTGGTTAAGTTTTTTCCTAGGAGAGCCAATCACAATTAGAGATAAAGATTGGGTAGAGTTAACAAAATATTTTGTAATTCCCGATAACATTAAGGAAATAGAATATTCCAAAATAAAGCTCCACCCGAATATGCTTATTCCTGAAACCGTAATTAAGAGTGATCTATCTCTTTTCGAAAACACTGAATCAGAAGAAGAAATTTATAAACATGATTTATGTAAAGTATGTCAGTCACAAAACATCGGAAAATGACAGTTTTAGATCTGAAAAGCCCTTGTTCCCCCTCCGAAAAAGGCAAATTACAAGGGTAGAAAAGGTGAATTGAAATGGGTGAAATGGAAACATTATTTAAAAACCAGAATAATATTCTTTCGCTAAAAGATGCCAGCCGTTGGGCAAGTGATTACTTAAACAAAAAAGTCACCGAATCTAACATCACCTATTTAATTAACTATGGAAAAATAAATAAAACCAGTAATAATGGATCGATTTACGTTGACATTTCCGAGCTGAAAAACTATTACGACTCGTTCTGGGGTAAGCGTGAAATTAATTGGAAAAATCAGTTAGGAGAGGATTTAAATTGGCATTTGAGTTTTGATTTCTTAAAAGAGGCCGATACCACCAAACACGTTCATCGGCTTCACCCATACAAAGGGAAATTTATTCCCCAACTAGTAGAATATTTTCTTGATGATCATATTGACGAGTTTAAGACAGAAGTTTTTTTTAACAAAGGCGACATAATCCTTGATCCATTCTGCGGAAGTGGAACCACTTTAGTTCAAGCCAATGAATTAGGAATGCACGCTATAGGAGTTGATATTTCTGCTTTTAATGCCTTGATCAGTAATGTAAAAGTTAAAAGGTATGATTTGTTCTCGCTACAAGCAGAAATTACGAAAATAACACGATCACTCCGGGTTTTTAACTCGAAGAGAAATATTCTGCAGTTTGATGTTGAACTGACTGAAAAACTAAACGAATTTAATAATAGATATTTCCCTTCACCTGAATATAAACAAAAGGTCAGACGTAAAGAAATCAATGAGGATAATTACGGAAAAACTAAATCGGATGAATTTCTACCAATCTACTGGGATTTAGTAAAAATATATGGCGTCAAATTAAAACAGGATACTGAAAATAATTTCATTGAAAAGTGGTACCTTCAGCCGATTCGAGAAGAAATGGATTTTGTTTTTGAACAAATTAAATTAATCCAGGATTCAGAAATAAAAAAGATAATCAGTGTTATATTCAGTAGAACAATTCGCTCCTGCCGCGCTACGACCCACGCTGATTTAGTGACCTTAATTGAACCGGTAGCAACACCTTATTATTGTGCCAAGCATGGTAAAATATGCAAACCACTTTTTACCATACTTAATTGGTGGGAAAGATATAGCAAGGATACTTTAGTGAGATTGGCAACTTTTAACAAATTAAGAACCAATACCTTCCAATACTGTCTTGTGGGCGATTCAAGAAACATAGATATAATTGAAAAACTACAAAGCAAGAATAAAGAATTGTCGGATTTAGTACAGAGAAAAAAAATAGACGGCATTTTTTCAAGTCCACCATACGTCGGTCTTATCAATTATCATGAACAACATGCCTACGCCTACGATTTATTTGGCTTTGAGAGAAATGACGAATTAGAAATTGGTCCTTTATTTAAAGGGAAAGGAATAGAAGCTCGAGAATCGTACGTTCAGGGCATTACAGATGTATTGATAAATTGTAAGAGATATTTAAAACCCAATTATAGTATTTTTCTTGTGGCTAATGATAAATATAACCTATATCCTATGATTGCCGAAAAATCCGGGATGAAAATCGTCAACTGTTATAAAAGGCCTGTTTTAAATCGTTCGGAAAAAGATAAAGGTGCCTATTCAGAAATTATCTTTCATTTGAAGGACGTTCAATGACAAATGCTAAAATTGAGAAAATTGCTTTTGAGGTAATAAAAACCCTCAAATTCCGCTTTGATACTTTTCCAGAAAATGAAATGGACAATAGAAATGCGCCTTTTCATGAAGCTTTCTTAAATGCTTTTTCCGTTAAATTAGAGGGAAAGGTAAAATCTGTTCCTTTTTTGATAACCCTTAGTAGTTGGTTACATGGGTTAAGTACAACTCTTGGTCAATCATTCTTTGAACGAGTATCACATATTTTATCTAATGGTGAAAAAAGAGAATTCCGGGACCTAATTATAAGTAGTAGGCAAGAAACAGTAATTTCAGATATTATTACTGAACTTAAAAACGGTCAAAGACAGCCTGATGTTTCTTCAGAAGACAATATTCTTAAATATCAAGGTGAAATATTAGATCGCCACATACCAAATTTTACGGCCGATGTTTTCTATGAGACTGATAATGAAATAATTGCTATAGAGTTAAAAACGGTAAAACCGAACAGTGGTGTTTTTAAAGTAGAAAAAGAAAAAATATTACAGGCAAAAACTGGTCTTAGAAATAAATATTTAGGCAAAAGAGTGTTTTATTACTTAGGATTTCCATTTGATCCGACAAGTAAACAACCAACAAAATCAAATAAAGAAAGATATTTCGGATATTCTATAGATTTTAGAAAGTATTTCCATCCACAGGAGATATTACTTGCTGATGAATTATGGAATTTTCTTTCTGGAGAAACAGGAACAATGGAACTGATTCTCTCAATAATCAATTCAATTGCAAAACCTGATTTCATGGATAAATTTGATATAATAAACCAGCCTATTTCACAAACTGCTACCAAAAGTAAAGCAATTTTGCACGATTGGTTTTTGTTTACTGAATTACAAATTATTCAAAATTTTCCCCTCTTGAATAATCTTTCAATAAAGGATAAAACTTTAAAGAGAATACTGGCTCAGTGTCCATTTTCACCCGATGGTAAAATCAATACGAATCGTTTGGATATTATCAGACCATTTTTAGAAGGAGGTGAGCAAAATGCGAAGTGATAAAATAATCTATTCAATCAATATTGCGGACGTTCAGACTGTTGCCGAACAGGAATTAGATAGAAAATTAACTCAAGAAGAGTTAAAGTTTATTGCAGATGAAGCTTTATCTACTGACTATTTCGGATGATACGAAGGAATTGTTGAAATTTTTCAGCATCTAAAATTAATGTAACTAAATCTAAGAGGAAAATTATCACTAATAAATCTGAAATCGCACCAGAAATCTTCTCCCGCCTCTCCGCCGCCTATCCGGACGCTCGCTGCGCTTTGAATCATACCAATCCGCGGGAGCTATTAATTGCCACCATTCTATCGGCGCAATGCACCGATAAGCGCGTCAATATGGTAACGCCAGCTCTTTTCCAGAAATATCCGACAGCCCAAGCCTTTGCCGATGCTGACCTCGAAGAACTGAAAAACGACATCCGCTCAACCGGCTTTTACAATAACAAAGCCAAAGCCATTAAATCCGCGATGAAATCTGTCGTCGAGAAATTCAACGGCGAAGTCCCCGGAACAATGGAGGAACTCCTGCAACTCGAAGGCGTCGGACGCAAAACGGCTAATGTGGTGCTCGGCGATGCTTTCGGAGTACCGGCTATCGTTGTTGACACCCACGTCAAGCGTCTGGCGAATCTGCTCGGACTAACGAAAAACAGCGACCCGGAAAAAATCGAACAGGACCTGATGCGCCAATTTCCACAAGAACAGTGGACCAAGCTCGGGCATCTGCTGATCGAACACGGTCGGCAGGTTTGCATCGCCCGACGCCCACAATGTGACAAATGTGTCTTGAATGATATTTGCCCCTCAGCAAGAATTACTAAATGAATAATTTGTCTCAAGTCTCCGATTCTATTTTCAATAACATCCGAAGTATTTTAGAGGATGCTCGCTCCAGAGCTTACCGATCGATCAATTTTATCATGGTTGAAGCCTATTGGAACATCGGACGGATTATCGTTAAAAGATTGGATAATTCGATCCGCCCAGAATTAACCTGGACTCATTATCGCTTGTTACTAAGAATTGAGAATCCCCAGGCGCGCTCCTTCTATATGAATGAGTCGGCCAACAATGGATGGAGTACGCGTGAATTGGAT